>Ga0214545_1012392_pt1 | contig 11172 bp, 5 predicted proteins | sample CNSS4metaG_FD_160064 | JGI IMG/M metagenome (GOLD analysis project Ga0214545, IMG submission 160064) | Root nodule microbial communities from cowpea collected in UCLA plant growth center, Los Angeles, California, USA - CNSS4 | ecosystem: Host-associated > Plants > Roots > Nodule | place: USA...
AAAAAGAAAAAAAGTAAAATTTAAAAAAAAAAAAAGAGAAAAAAAGAGAAAAAAAAAAAAAAAAAAAAAAGAGAGACAACATGCATGTTTGTGAGTTAACATGTTCATTCATGCATACACTTTTAGGGGGTAAAATGTGTGCATATGTATATAAAAATTCTCATATGCATGCTTTTGTGATTATTATTAAATGTTGAATTAGAAATTCTAATGTACAGGTATCTAAAAACAGAAATGCGTATTGTATACAAAATAGACGTGTAATTTCATTAAAAGTAACCTTACACTTATTTAATTAAACAAAATATATTCATTATGTCCAACTTAAATATTAAACACTTTCCTAAATATATATATATATATATATATATATATATATATATATATATATATATATATAATGAATAATCTGATAAAAATCCGATAACAAGTAATAAATTCACCTTCTATGAAATTTCTAACAAACAAAAATATGTTTATATGATTAAGGCAATTATATGAAAACAAAACATATATATACACATCGTGCTTATATAATTTTTAATTGAAGCATACCTAATTAAGGTTTTATCTCAACTTGGACCAAAAGTAGAAACTTAGTCATATGTTGAGTGATAAAATCTAAAATGAAGAAGGTCATGGTTTGTATATGGGAAGAGGGGTGATAAAAAAGTTTTGGAGCAAATTGAAATCTTCAAATGTCATTAAAGGTAGAAAAGATACTTGGGCATGAAACAATTCCGATAATGTATATTGTATCTTCAACGTATGAACTACTACATGGTGAAGAGAGAGAAACAAAGAAAGAGGCTTCATTGGAGAAACTATGGAAATCTAGAAACACCTCAAAAATATAATTCTCATCTATAGTTGTAACAGAAATGTAGGATAGAGATAATGGACATGAAATGTCACGTTTGCAACATGGAATAAGATAATTTTGCATGTTATGTAAAAGGTTTTATAAATGGCTGGATAAAGTAGAATGCCTATCAAATAATGTAAGTGGGTTTTTGGCAACATAACTTGGAATGAAAGGTGGTGATGAGGAAAAAGAAAGTAACATTGTGCATTTGGATAAAGAGAATTAGATTTTTCTTTTTTTCAGATTTTGATTTTTAAAGAAGAAATTGATTGAAAGAATTAGCTACACAACTTGATTTTGGTAGTGATTGAGGATAAAATCCTCTAATACCCCTCTTTGTTTTCATGTTATGTTCAAATCCTATAATGAACATTAATGATAGTGTTAGAATAAAGCTAAAGATGTTTACATTTATTGTCAAGGAATAGTTTCTAGGGGTGTCAAAGTGAGTCGATCCGACTTACACAAGTTGACTCACCACGGGGTTGAGCTAAAAAAAGTCAACTCAACTCGGTTCACGTTTTGGTGAATCAGAAATTTTGCAACCCGGCCCAATCTACCACAGGTTGGTGGGTTAGTGGATTGGTTCACTTACGAATTTATTTTATATATTTATTGAATTACAATGAGAGTGACTTGACTTAATTTATTTTGTATAATAGTAGAATTAAAATGTTCATCTAATTATCGAAATATTATTATAAAAATAATAGTTAAAGATTAAAATATTAGCGTATATAACTTAACAAACAAATTAATAAAAAATTCAAATTATTCAAATATTATTGAACAACATTCTAGCATTTAAAAATATGAAATTGTGAAACTATATAATTAGAAGTAGTAAATAATTAAAAGAAAAAAATTTAAAAGAAATTATAAAAAAAATGTTAATAGGTTAAGTGGATCAACCCACCTTCAACCTGGCTTGAACCCGTGGGTTAAATGAGCCGAATTCAGTTTAACCCACTTTGAAAAAAATAAATTTTTCTCCACTCAATCTGATTTAAATCCGTAGTAATCAGGTTAACTCATAGGTTGGAACCTATTTTGACATCTCTAAGTTACTATTGTTACTTAATAAGTAGGTTTGTTGTTATAATAGTCCTTCCATTTATCATTCATGACATAATTGTATGATACATGTGTTAGTAACTTATTAATTTGCATTTATATTGTTGAGCATTAATATTTTAATAATTTTTCCATAAATTGTTTGATATTATTTTTGGAAATCATTTTAGAAGTTTATTACTCACCTAATTATTATAAGTGTTTTGTTATTCAAATTCTTTTTGCTGAAAATTGTCGATTGCATTTGCAGACTTTTGGATTGTAGTTTATTACAAAATTATAATTTTTATGCCGGTTAAAGCCTTGATGTTAACATTTTTTTTTTTACATGAGTCATTTTCATTATTTCTTGATTTATTTTTTTCACTATGTTTTTTTTTAATTCTTTATGGGCATCTTTTATCGTTAATTTTGTATTATAATTTTAAAATATCATTCGAAGATAAAATAAGAAAAATTGCAATTGGAAATCCCGTGAAAATATTGATATAGATTACGGAAAAATTAAAAAGAAAAATACAACACAACTAACGTTAGTGATAAAACATATAAAGATAAGTATAAGTAAAAAAAAAAAGGTTTTAATTACTCATTTAGTTAATGTTTTCTTTCAAAATTGTCTAGTTGGTCCTTTAGTTTTTTCTAGTCTCATTTTAATTTTTATTGTGAAAACTTATATAATTTGATCCTGATATGTGAAAAATTGATGAAATTTGATCATTTATATTAGATTTTTTGAAATAGATCAAAGATTTTTTATTAAAAATTGAAATTGTAAATAAGGATGGTTTATTTTATATGTATAATTAACATAATCCAAATATCAATATTCATGAAAAATCTTTTATCTATTCAAAAAAATTAATGAAAATAAAATTACATCAATTTTCCATGAATCATAACTAAATTATGTCAATTTTTACAAATTAAAATCAAATTGACACTAAAAAAAATTAAAAGACTAACTTAACATTTTTTTTAAACGAGTACATAAATTAAACAAGTAACTAAACATACTGGTTAGAGTTTGTGTGACGTCTTGGTGAAAAGATATATATGATTGCTATGTTGTGGAGGCATACGTTAAAACAGTAATCCTCTGACTTTGAGAAATGATGTTTTTAAGAATGGACGCAGATTCATGAACTCATTCTGGAACAACATTGTATATTATTTGAAAGGTTGAGTTCATGATGGTGTTTGAGAGAATTGTAAAGACCTACCTCAGATGAAGCTTACCACAATATTTTAAAGGCCATACGGAATCAGGCTACACCTTTGTTTGTGCGCAGTTAGTACTACACCTAGGAATGGTCACTGAAAGAGACCATGCATATTTGTTCTACATCAATAATTATACTTTCAAATCTCAACTATTTCACACTCTTACTAATCTCACCATACACTACTAAGACTCACCTCTTATTTTACATAATAAATTTAATTTATTTAGTTAACCTTCTGCTAATGATATATAGTTTCAAATTTTTTTATTATATGTATCGTTTCACCTTAACTGTAAACGTAAAGATTACTAAATGGATTTTTTTTAACATATTTTTAATATACTTAACTTCAAAAAATAGTGAAAAGATATGCAACTAGTAGACGCTTGTGATTTCCCTTGGCCAACTTTCTTTATCATTGCAACGCAACAAAAAAAAATCTAAATTTTGCCTTTTTTCTAAGTATTTTCTTTATAAAATGGTATGAGATTAAGTTTACTTTATTTAATATCTTATTTTGATTGAGATTTTATATCAATTAATAAAAAGTTAAATTAAAAATATTTTTTATATATTTAAATTCACTTTTTTAATATGATTTCAGAATTTATCATAGTCATGATTTAAATTTATGATATTCAACCAAGTGTCGTGTCGTTTTTTCAGTGCAAACTTTTTTCTGTACTATGTTCAGTTTGTTAATTACTGCAATTTCATTGTCATAGGATTGCTTTGCTCATGTTAATATTTTTTTTTTCATGAATATAATAATTTAAATTTTGATTTATGTATTATCGGTTATAGGATTACGTGGATCAAGTTTATAAAAGATAGGAATTAAAAAAAAAGGCGAAGTGGACGTATCTGTTTAGTCAACTCAATTTGATTTACGACTTTTATGGTGGTGTCTGACAACAATTTTGATTTTGCTTTCTTCCTGAATCCCCGATTTGGCCGGAGAAACAAAACCCAACTTCGTCAGGGTTAGTGGAGCTCGTGCTCGATAAACAACTGTTTCTTTAAGCTATATATGATGAAATTTGGCACCTTTCTTTTGACTAATTTTTTCTTTTAGAAGAAAGGTTGATTAAAATAGCGTTATCAATATCACAAACACTAGTTGGAGTATTAGTTCGTTTATCTGCCAAATTGTTTAGTTTTTATGGGTTGTATTTCTTTTGACAAGTGTTTGGGGTAGAGTCTGTGTGAATGAGGGAATGTGGTGGTTGTTGTAAAAGTGGTTGAAACTATGTAGTTATCAAAGGTCCGATGGTGTTGATTTGGTCGTGTTCGTCGTAGATGGCGCTGTTTTTTGCACAGTTGATGATGGGCTGTTTTAGATATATTTGACAGTGAGTTTTGTTTTGTGGCACTGTAGATAGATCATGTGTGCATTAATTTGCAAACCAAAATGTGAAAAGAAATGAAGATTACAGACCTAATTGCGTTCCTTGACATTGTGAATTTGGAGTGGCAATGACATGGATTTGTGGATTACATATCTATCATATTTTTGTCACCAGCAAGTAATATTGTTTAAAGATAGTGTTTATTGAAGTCTCATATTGATTAATAATAATGTAAATTCACAATATATTGATTATAAATTTTAGTTTATAAGTCAATTTTATAAAGTTGAATTAAGTTAAAGTTCACTTCTTAACATATTATTAATGATAATTTATCATAACAAAATTTAATGATTGTTGAATTTATTGTTCTGCTTTTATCCGGTCGCTATTGAATCACCCATAATGTTTAGTCTCATATATGAAATGTATATGTCTGACTTCATAGAATATGTTAGAAGTCTTGTATCAACTAGAAATAAGATCAATTCACAATATATAGGTGGGTGCAATGCTAAACATCACCTTACAATCTGGTTTTATAAGGTTGAGTTAAACTTAAAATTCATTTTTTTAACAGTTTTTGAAAATAATAATAAAAATATATGGTATCACAGTTAGCCTATCTTAATAAAAAAAATTGTTTGTTAGGTTTATTATTTTGCCTTCAATTGGGTCACTATTGAACCACTCATTTATATTTACTCTCTCGCACGAAATGTATATGTCTCATCTCAGCATGTGTTGAAAGTCTCACATCGACTAGAGATAAGGTTAATTCACAATATACAACAAACTTCGACTAGAGATAAGGCTAATTCACAGTATACAACAAACTTCATCTTACAAGTCGTTGAGTTAAACTTAAAGTTCACTTCTTTAATAGTATTTTTGAAAATAATAATAAAGATATATGAAGAAAAAAAGAAAATTTATTAAATAACCCTTTTATTTTTCCAATATTTTGTTATAAATATAAACATAATATCATTAGTATTTAAGTATAAAGACAAATACCTATATATATATATATATATATATTAAATATATTAATCTTTACAAATAAAGATATTTCAAGAAATAAGATTTATTCTAAATTTATACAAAATAATAAAATAAATCTATAAAATTAGGGATTACAACGTGATGATTGCAACATATATGAGTTTCATTATTCATCTTCATCTTCACTTTCATGCTCAAAGTAAAAGTTAATTTTCATCTTTAATCAGTAAAATTGTTGTCTCAATCTTACTAAGAAATGGCATATTCATCCTCTCTTTTTTATTATTCTAAAATTTAATTAAAGAATTTTCAATAAAAAATAAAAGCTTGCAACAAATAAATTGTAATATTATTAAGTATTTCATTTCAAAAAATTACATTTTTTAACCTCAAATATCAAATATTAAAACAAGAAACTATAATTATATAAATATCAAATAAGAGTGTCATATAATAATAGGATGAAAATTAAATAATGATAACAAATAGTAAAAATTAGAGTTGTCAAAATGGGTTAAACTCGTAAACCAACCTGGTCCACCATGTGTTTAAGTCAGGTTAGGTTAAAAAAATTTGCAATTTTCGGTATGGGTCAAAAGTGGACATGACCCACTAAAACCCGGCTCATCACAGGTGAACCAAGTTGGCCCACCAATCCAAATATTAAAAAACTAAACACCTCACTAATTGGTTGCTTCTTCCTACACCTACTAACCTTTTTACTTCTGGCATGTCACTCATAAAAAACCTCATTCTTAAAAAATCCCTAATGTACTGTATGGCCTATTGTCATCCCTAGCTAGACCATCGATCAGGCGGCCCAAGGACAAGCGGTCGCAGGCCGCCCACTATAGGCAGACGATTCCTTGGGTTATTGATGTGACAATCTCTTCGGACTGTTTTAAGGGAGTTCACGACCGAACGACCTCCAAGTTCATTCCAATTAAACTGTCTCCACAATTACGAGAACCTCTGTCAGGATGCACGACCCTCCGGTCGGACGACCACACCAAAACTAAATGAGTAAGTTAAAAGTAAATTAAAGTAATAAAAGTTAGTAATCAAGTTTAAAAAGCAATTGGACCATGATTAAGAAAACCCTAATTGCAGGCTCATGTCAAAAACTATAAATAGGAGCCCAAGGTAAGTTGGTGAGGACTTTTACTTCGCATTTATTACAGCATTAATTGCACTTACCCAAATGGACTTGAATTGACCTAAGCATCGAAGCCTGTTAAACAGGTATCTTGATAGTCTAGACAACTGAACGGGTAGAGGTGAAAAGAAATCGAACGGGAGAAAGAATGAGACATCGAACGGTGGAGTGTTGCACAAAAGGACTTAAGGATAATTTGAGTATTGGAGATTGTAAGACCCGGGAAAAATTAATTAATTAAATAATTAATTAAATAATAAATGCGGGTAGAGGGCCTTTATGGCATTAATTGTTGTTAATGTGACGTGGAAACGTGCTAGCTCATGTGGTTCAGAGTAATTTGTTTGTGTGAGAGGACTTGGGTTTGAGTCCTAAGTATGCCAATTATGTGTGATTGTTTTGTTATTAATTTTTTTAAGAATATGTATGAGTAGGTGATTGGTATTGTAAACGTATGTTGATTGTGTATATCACCAAATGTGGTTTGGCATAGTGGGTATGCTTTGTTCTTGTGGGTGGAAGGTTACGGGTTCAAACCTTGGTAGACAGAACTTAACCTTTATTTTTATTAAACTTGGATTGGAGTGAATGTGGAAGGGTAGAGAACCTAGCAGAATGGGGGGCAGCCAAGAGGGTGGGAAAAACTATCAAATAATTGACATTAAGAGGAATTAAAACCCACCCTAAGCCCAAACTCGTTTTATTTTTTTTTCCATCCTAAAGGCACCTATAAAAGCCAAAAATTAGGTAAACGGAAGGGTTTTGGCATTGTTGGGAATTGACTCTTGTGAGAAGCACGAATTGGAGAGTGTGAGAAGAGTTGTGAGGGTACAAGGGCTGGACTAAGAGGGAGAGTGCGAATCAAGGATTCCTCATCTAAATCTTTCATCCAATAATCCAGGTTAGGGGTGCTGGATTTACGTGTAATTCATATTGTATGCGTGTTGTGTTTATGGCCACAATTGGTTTCTGTTTGAAAGTGCAAAATTCGTGTAGCATGTACTGTGGCTCAGAAATTGGTTGATTGAGATTGTGTGCAAAGCCATATTATGCATCTTTATGGTTAAAGTGAGGGTTTCGGGGCTTGAATGATTATAATTGGTTCACTGTCGGGTTCTGGTATATCCATTGGAGGTAAATGTACATTGATAGGTTAAATTGTTGATATGGAATGCTTAATCTCGTGTCTATTGCATTTTGGATATGGTTTGGTTGTTTTTGTGATTGAGCAATGGCGAAACTCTGCAAGTTTCGCCCAAGCGACCCCTTCTCGCCCAGGCGAGAGTTGCAGGAGTCCACGCAACGTGCAAAGTCGAGCATTTCGCTCAGACGACCAAGGTGAGGTTTGGGCGAAACACAGTCTCGCTTAGGCGAGAGTGACTCTCCTAAGCGAGATCACGATGAAAGTTGGTACCATTTTAGCGCGATATCTCGCCCAGGCGAGAGGTGTTGAGCTTTGAGCGATGGACACTCTCGCCTAAGCGAGAGTGGCTCGCCTAAGCGAGTTCTCGAAGTGTGTTCTTGTGTGTTTTGTTGAATACTCGTCTAGGCGAGGTTTTGTTGTAGTTTTGGGCGAATGTATGGCTCGCCCAGGCGAGCGCATCTTGCCTAAGCGAGATAACTTGATGTTGTTGTTGTTTAAAGCTCGCTCAGGCGAGGTGAGCTAGCTTAAGCGAGGCTGAGGGCTTGGCCTGGGTGAGGGGTCCCTAGCTTAAGCGAGTTTAAGTGAATTGCTATGTTTTTCATGCCTTTGAGAGTGAGTTGGTTGTTTTATGCTAAGGATAGGATATGTTTGCATGTGGTTGGTGTTTGGGCTTGAAGGACTAAGTCCAATAGGAGTCTGGGATGTGCTCGGTGGTTGGACACATGATGGGCATGGAACTGGTTGAGTTCTAGTCGGCTACTAATGGGCGAGGAGTCCTTAGTATGGTGATTGCATGTGTCGGGCGCACGATGGGCAAGGAACTGTGATGTTCCCGTCGGCTACTATTGGACGAGGAGTCCATAGTATGGTGATTGCGTGCGTGCCAGGGTCCAAGTGTGAGACTTGGATGTTTATACTACAGACGAGGAGTCTGTAGGGCAGGACTATGAGCGGGATAGGCTCATAGGGTTGGACCACGAATGAGTTAGTTTCGTGGGAGCACAAGGAAGTTCCAAGACCTAGTTCATGCATATGACTCATGAAGGACTATGAGGTCATGGTTGGGTGATTGGAAATTATAGGTTTTGTACTTATATGATTTGGGTGGGGAAGCATACTTATTTCATATATATCTGTTTATGTTATAATTGTGCATAGCTCACCCTATCTGTGTGTGTGTGGCGATGATCGGATATCTTGTTATCCGGGAGCAGATGATTTGACAGGTGAGCCAGGAGATGCTTAGACTCGGAGCGTGAGCTATCTTGGGGATTTTTGTACATGTATTATTATTTTGGATTTTGAGATAATTATGTAATCATTTCGTGAGCCATTGAATTTTATTCCAGTTTTATATGTATGGACTCCTGATTTATGACAACTATTTTAAAGTTTTCAATTTCCCGCGTTTTTGGGAAATAGTTATAATCAATGCGGTATTTATTTTTTTAATTGAAATTTTTATTTATTAAAACAAATTAGTAATATTCCTCAGGGATGTTACAGAGATAGGTGCTTGGTCCCTATACCCGAAACACCTAACCTTTTACTTCTTGCACCTCATTATTTCTTTTGGAATAAAATGGTGCATGCAGTCCTCTAAATTCTTTGAAAATATAAGAAGCCTAACTTTTCGTATTGACATGCTATATTAAAATCTATAAGTATTTTTGGTATGTGGTGATACTTCATGTCTTTTCAAAGTTAATGTATGAGAGAGTTTAATGGTCTAAACTTTTGAAGCTCTATCGAGATGCTTTACCAGTTAATGTCATAAAGATAGAAACAAAATTGTATTTTTTTTTAACCAAGTGAGTCAACCTGTTTAACCCAACAACCTGGGCCTAATCGGGTTCAAATTTGTTGAGTTCACTAATAAGTGAATCGGGTTGGATTGACTCACTAAGTAACTAAATGCAACAAAATATAACATATAAAATATTTACAATATCTCATCTTGATTTTTTTAATTCTAAAATAATAACTAATTTTTAAAATTGAAATATATTTTTAAAATAGAAGTATTTCCTAAAAATTAATGTAAATAAAAAAAAGATATTAAGTGAATATTCTCAACAATGAGTCATATAATAAACTTAGAAGAAATCGAATAAATCATGAATGAGGTCGCCTTACAGGAGTCTGCTATTGAACCCGATGATAGTGAATTTGAAATTGACCCAGAGGAAGTTGAAGTTGACCAACATGATGTTATCTTCAAATCATTCAAAGAATGTTATTATTCTTGATGTTAATGTGAGCGAGTTGAAAAATTCCCCTTATTTATAATTGGATCAATTAAATCAAGCTCAATGTGCGCTCTTCACCCTTCATTGTATCTTACAAAATGGTCAATCGACAATCACACATAAAAGAATCGAAAGTAGTTGCCAAATGACTTTACACGGTTTTTTATAAAAATAAAGTTACAAAATTATTGATCTGAGAATTTTCCCTCTCTAAATGTGAATTTATGCGAGATGAAAACTTAAATGAGTGCGAACTTAAAGGAATGTTTAATGTATGCTATCTCTATTGTGAAGACTAGTCGATCTTTGACAGGAAATTTATATAAGGGGGTCATGGTAAATGTCATTAAGGAATTTGCTATTTTAAAACACTGGAATATTGACATCCATCCCAAAAAGGTCATAAACATCACCCATATCAATTGGAGGACTCTTCCAATGGGTATGATTAAATGTAATGTTGATGGAGTAGCTAGAGGCAGTGGCGGAGCCACATAGGAGCGGGCGGGGCCACGACCCCCCAACTTTTTTACCTTTTTTTTTAAGTTTTATGTATTTAAAAAAATTTAAATTATATATTTTTGAATGTTTTAAATTATGTGTATCATTTTAAATTAGATAATAATATATCAAAAATTAATAAAAAATAAGTTAGGTATTTTTTTTAATAAAGTACATCATTTAATTTTAATAAATAGTACAATATAAAATTAAATATAATAAAAAAATTTGTTAAGATAATTTTTATTTTTTTTGTTTTTTGTGTTTTTTCACATGTTGTACTCATTTCTTACTCTTACCTGATTTCTTTTGTTACGAAAAAAAAAGTTAAACAAAAACTCATTATTTTTGTCCTCATCTTTTTCATATCTTGTCTTATTCTTAAGGGGAAAAAAATTTCTCTTGTCTCACTTGGCAGTGCAATACTTGTTTAATATTTAGTCCTATTTTTTTTATCTCATTATCCTTTTGTATATTCATTTTTTATGAAAAGAGAAGAGCAAATAATGTATTATGTGATTTTTTATAGAGGATTTTTAAGTGTAACTTGATTATCATAGTTATTTTTAGTAATTATGTCTCTCAATTTTTGATTAAATTATA
>Ga0214545_1012402_pt1 | contig 11161 bp, 6 predicted proteins | sample CNSS4metaG_FD_160064 | JGI IMG/M metagenome (GOLD analysis project Ga0214545, IMG submission 160064) | Root nodule microbial communities from cowpea collected in UCLA plant growth center, Los Angeles, California, USA - CNSS4 | ecosystem: Host-associated > Plants > Roots > Nodule | place: USA...
CGTTTTTTTTTTTTTATTTGCCCAAGACTAATCACTCATACTTCTATAATCTTTCCACACTGTCTTTTTTATTTTTTTTCACAGACCCGTGTTTACATTTTTAGTTTTTACATAAATCATAATACAAAAAAGTTTATTTCATTCAGTAATATTTTATATTATAAAAGTTCCTAACAAAGTCCAAATACATTAGCTGATTTGCACCTGGCACGAGCCAGCAATAGGCAAGAATCACGATACACATTTGATGGATTCAACTGTCCCTGTCTATTCTATTGACTTTTTTTACAATTTTAATGGATAAGTATTATATTTTTTGAAAAAATTTAAAGCGTGAAACCAATTCTTTTTGTATTTATGTTGGTAAAATTAATGCGTGAAAAACTTGTTAAAATATTAACATATTCGTTAAAAGATTAATTTTGCAATAAAATAATTAAAAGAAAGAGCCACTGTAATTTTCATTGGCTAATGTATGATTTTATTTTGAGAAGATTTAAGGAGGCAACTGTTGGTGATATCTCCTATGTTTTATAAATAACTGAGCTAGTGGATGTTGTTTGGCACGATAGTGACTTTGTATGGAGATTGATTAGGCTGAGTTAGAAGCAAAGAAATATCTTGGACGTTTTCTCTTTATTTTTTAGTGTAACACAACATAGTTCAATGAAAAAAAAAAATACAACTGATAAGTAATTGACTTTTGGACCAAAAAGTTAATAATTTAATAATTTTATTTTATTTATAAAAAAAATGAGACATTTTCAAAGATGACAAAAATCTGCAGTACTGCTGCGTGTAGAACTCCTTACAAGTTCAAAAGTAACAGCTTAATGAATACCTCCTTTTTTTTAGTTTACATTGCTAAATGATAAGATACCTGTACCTGTATTGTACTTGTGTTATTACATAAAAATTAGTTATTCTAAATTTTTCGTATGTATCTTTTAAAACTATTTATTTTAATATAAATTACTTTAAAAGAATTCATTTTAATTTTTCTTATTTTGAAATTATTCTAACTAATATCTACCTTAAATATTTAAAAAAGATCCTCATATAAATACAAATAATGAGAGACTCTGGGTCTGGACTTATTTTTCTATTCCAAAAATCGTTAATATTATTATAAAACTTATTCAGCCGTCATCATCATATGTGTACTGGACAATCTATAGTTTTTCTTTTTCATTTCCGTACGCGAGATGTTATTAAATATTGAATAAAAAGTTAAATTATTTATTTGTAATCTTTATTCGTAAAAATATTTATTTTAATTTCTTTTAGTTCTTATGAATTTAAATGGCATGAACTAAAGAAAATTAAAATAACAGTGTATAGATATTAAAGTAAATAATTTCTTAATATAAAAATCGGAATGTAAAATTTGTTATGATTGAAGAAATTAAACTTAGTAAAATAAGAGTGAGGTTTGGTTTGTAAGAGGTGACGTGTTTGTTGTGTACGAAAATGTTTTATTACGAGGCAGTGATAAGTGAGTGATGGATGGTTGGTATGTTGGGTACACGTGAAACTGCAAGCCACCGACCAAACCAACCTCGCTTGGCCCTCCTACTCATTAGTCCTCTCACTGCTACAACAAAGTGTATGCCAAAGAGCTCTAGTTTTTTCATCACCCCTACTCATCACTCCACTTTTTCATGAAGAAATTAATAAATAATAATATTTCTTATAAATATAATAATACTTATTAAAAATAAAGTGGATATACTTTACAAATATTTAAAGGAAATTTAAATGCTATAAAGTAAAAAATAGAATTATACAACATATTAACTTTTAAATGAATAAAGTTTGACAAATTAAATGTTTATTATATTTTCAGTATTTATATATAAACATATGTAAAATCATGGTATATTTCTTTTATAAAGTTGTGAATTTTCTTATTTTTATCTTTTATTAAATAAATAAGGTTTAGTTCGGTTCTCTCTAATATTAATATTAAAATAAAAATTTTATCTTTCTTGGGCTGTTCTCATTATTCTTTTTCGTTAAAGTTAACAAGTTTAAAATGTCAAAATATTTTCAAAAGTAATTAATTTTAGAAAACACGAGTCTTCTTTCAATAAAAATAAAATGTAAAACTATTAACATGCATGCAAAAATATAAAGTTATTCTTCCTTAACAAAGAAAAACTTCACTAAACAAGTTAAAGAAGCAGCAAAAAGATACAAATAATATGAAATTTTCTATAAAGCAACCTTACCTACTTACCCCGATTACAACCTTACAACATTCGACCTAACAGATCTTATGAAAATATCCCCAAGCAAACAAGTAGGCTTTTACATCTAAACATAAGATTTGTCCTACCCAATTTGCTTATATACCTTAGAGCAACCATATAACAACCTAAACTCATCATTTTTGAAAGATTCCTTACTAGATATGCATAAATTTTGAAAGATTCCTTACTTGATATGCATAAATATAGAGCATTTTGGAATTCCTTGTGTCTAAACCTCCATCTTTCCTTTGGCATGTGCTTTGGTAGCTATAACTTTTCACTCTTGACCAATTGTATATTATCACTTGAATTTATAAACATATCCAACTATTGCCAACTCATAATGTTGTTGCCTCTCTTCCCAAACATTTGCACATGCTTCTCTAGCCATCTTACAGATCCTACCATAACAATGTAAAACATAGGGGTGGGCAAAAAATCTAATTTTCTTGATCCAATCTACTTTTGCTCCAATCCAATCCATTTATAATCCATTTTATTAAAAATCCAATCCATTTAATGGATCTGGATTTCAATCTAATTTACATTTTATATATCTTATGGATTGGATATCCATTTTATAAATCAAGATTTTTAAATGTGGATAATCCAAAAAATCCAATCCAAATTTTCAATTTAAATTTTTAGTTGGGTTAGATTGAAGGTTGAGATGTACTATGCTAAATTCAGACTTGGACGGGCCTTGCTCGACGATCTATACGGATCGGGTAGGCCCGACGACCATAAGAGGTTGGGCGAGCCTAAAGATATGAACGGGCTAGGCGGGCCCAATGACCCGAATGGGCCCAACGATCCGAAAAATTCGAGTGAGCCCGATGACCTGAACGGGGCAGGCAGGCCCAATGACCAGATGAGCCAGGTGGGCCCAAAGACCCGAACGGGCAAGGCAGGTTCGAAGATCCGAACGGGCCAAGCAGGCCCGATGACCTGAAAGGGTCAAGCGGGTTTGAAGAACCAAACGGGTCAGGCGGACCCAAAGACCTGAAAGGGTCACGCGGACCCGAAGACCCGAACGAACCAGGCGGGACCACTGACGAAAACAAGTCAGGCAGCCCAAAGACCCGAACGGGTTAGGCAGGCCCAGAGACCCGAATGGACCCGACGACCCGGACGGGACCGACGAACCGAACGGGCCCAAAGACCCGAATGGGGCGGACGACCTAGATGGGCCCAACGACTCAGACGGGCCTGATGACCCGGACGAGCCTAACAACCTACACGAGCCTTACGACCTGGATGACAAGACGAAACAAAGACTCGGACGGGCATTACGACCTAGACACTCCCTATGATCCGGATGGACTCGACGACCCAAACGGGCTTGACGACCCGGACATGCCCGACGACCCAGATCGGTCCGATGACCCGGACGGGCCTAACGACCTTGACGTACCCGACGACCTAGACGGGCCCCACGACTCGAACGTGCCTGACTACTTGATTGGGCCCGATTGTTTGGACGGGTCTATCTGGGTCGTCTGGCTTATCTGGCCCATCCGGGTTGTCGGACCCATTCGGGTTGTTCGACCCGTTCGTGTCGTTGAGCCTGTTCGTGTTGTCGGGCCCGTCTGGGTTGTCTAGCCCGTCCAGGTCGTCGAGCCCGTTCGGGTCGTCCGGGTCCTCGGGTCCATCCGGGTCATCCGGGCCTTAATGACACAAGTTTTAAAAAATTCAATTTAAATTTATTTTATAAAAAATGGATTCTGGATTTTGAACTTGATCCAAATATTTGGATTGGATTTAAATCTTGATCCAAATATTTGGATCTGGATTTTAAAAAAATCCAAACTACTTTTGCTAAAATTATGGATTTGGGTCAAAAATCTAATCCAATTATTTGGATCTAAAATAGACGTGGATTGGATCATTAAAAATCCAATCCATGCCCACTCCCAGTAAAACAGCATACATTTCCCTTATAAATTCTATTATTCCAACCTGACAAAGGAGATATTTATACTGGTTATCTTGATATGCACAGAGCATGGCAATTCTTTAAGTTGCTACATAACATCTTCACTATCCTTCTTTAAGAGTCTCTCTGCCAATGTATGTTGTCAAAATTGAGTCAGTGAACAGTCAGGTAAACCGGTGCTTAAACACATACAACCATAGCAATGTTTTCATAGCAGTCGAGTTTTAGTTCCGGTTGAAAATAACAGGTGAAGAAAATTTCAATTCAACTACACAAAAACAACATAACATATCACTTTTCAATTGCATTATATTTCTTCTCCTTAGTTTGTTTCTTCCAAATACAAAATTATACTTTCGGAGGGAATTTATTTGCCTTTTGGAGGTAGTTTCTTTTGTATAGTGCAAGGACACTCATTTTTTACTTTTAGAGAAAGAAAATATCAATCAATTATGAACAAATTCATATAAAATATTATAACACTACCTTCAATTTGAACATATAAATTGTGGATATGCTTTATATGATATTTTTCTTGTCTATTTGGATGAATGTATAACTCGAAGTCACATTTGGCTTGTGTAATACGTTTGTTACAAGGATCCTTGCTGCAAAAAACAAAAACAAAAACAATTATATATTGAATGGGGTAGTAGCTTGAATTAATAATTGCTGTCGTAGATTATTTCAATCATTTTAAAGCAAGAGTTCTAAATTAAAATAAAAAATTTATTTTTTAACCCTTAAAACTTTGTGTAAATCTATTTCTGGTTCTCATTAAAAAAAAAAAGTCATTTTGGTATGTGTTTATCTCAAAAATGTTATGCAACAAATAGTTTATACATCTAGTTCTAAAGATTAATATGAATTTGAAATTTGAAGTAGGAATTGTATTTAACTATAACCCTTCATTTTTATATGGAATTTAGGTTTGTTTTTAGTGAAAGAAAAGCTTGTTTTGGATGCTAAAGCCCATGTCTCCCCAATTTCTTTATTTCATTTTTCTTTGACCATGTTATTTTTTGCCAGACTGTAACTAATCCGTTGATGAGGATAACAATGGATTTTTCTCCAAATTATTGGTTGATTTCATTTTTTGTTGTGATTTGAAAGAGTTTATCTTCGTTCTTAATGATTTCTTGCTTAGTCATATTATAGTTGATTTTGAGCTTCATTTAAGTTAGTTGAAGATTCGAGCCGAGATTGCTTCCATCAATCGCTTAGATTTAGGGATAGATCTTAGAGTTAATGTAACTTGATTGAATCCCTTGCACATATCTCTTACTATAAGTTTGAATTAACTAAGAATTTATAATTTTAATTGGTAACAGAAGGCTTGATTAGACAAGAAATTGATAGTTAGCCATTGGAAGGTTTGCACTTTGCTTTTAAATTTATGAAAATGATTTAAGGTTGGAATAAGATGCTTTGCATGTGAATGAGTTCATGAAATTTGTGCCCTAATATATGTTCTTTAACTCGATCCCTTAAAATATTTCCATGGTGTTTGTTAACTTCTTTAAGCGATAGAATTGTAGGATATTTTCATATATAGACACATAATATTTCATGCCTGATTCAGTGACGAAACTTGAACAAAAAATTTAGGGGTACCAAATTAGATTTGTTATATATAATTTTTATTAATTAGAAAAAAATCTCTTCATTTTCACTTCTTAAAACAAGCACACACAATAGTAGAATTTTAAAAAATATGACTATCATTTGTTATTATATCATTATATCAAACCATGAATACTCTTTTGATAAGCGCTTCTACCTTATCAATTTGATTTGGTGGGTATTATTAAATTTGAGGACACTTTTCCTATATCACATTCTAATGAATTTTTAAATTCATTATTGTAACTCTAGGAACTTTAGATATTTGTTTTTCATTGTTTTGAATTCTTGGTTCTCATAAAATTTCTAAAGTTTAGTTAATGTAGATACATTTTTTTTTCATCTTTATCACAAACCTTCTTAAAGAAAAAAATCAATTCTTTTACTTTTTACCATAATCTTTCTAATATAAATTTATCACTTTTCACCTATTTAGAAAAATATAAAATTTATATTCACAAATTACAATTATAACAATGCAAAACATAACAAAACTAATTAAATAAGCAACATTATATAAATTCAAAACTTAAAAAAAAATTACCATAGACAGTGGAAAACACAAAATTCCTAAAGTTCATAATCAAGGATTACAATAATTTGAGAAAAATTGTAATTACGGTTCATACCATTTCATAAAAGAATCCCTAAAATCATAAGTAGTGTTTATATTAATTTGGGATAAACTTAATTTGAGAGAAACATCATAAAATGAATCATAACTCAAACAAACATAAATCATAATAAGATACTTAAATCTTAATCTATGTGTTCCCCAATCTCAATTTATCTCTTTGTATTTATTTCTCCTCACACACTTTCATAATAATTTACACGATGAAAAAATCTTATAGCAAAAAAAAAAAGACTCTAATCTCTTTTATAAATCAATGTCTCTATTAAATTTTTTATTTTATCTTTTATTATAATTTTTCATAATATAAACTTAATATAAATAATATATAAATATAATTTAAAAAATATATATAAACATATATAAAAAAATTCAAAAATTTTGGGGGAGTCGTGGCTCCCCTTGTCACTACATAGTTTTGTCCCTAGCCTAATTAATATATAATTTAACTGAAGAAAGTTTTATAATGTATTTGGAAGATAAGTGTCGATCAAATTTTCTCTTTTGTGAGTTTGTCCTCATGTCACATAATGTTTAAGAACTCATGTTGAATCGACCGAATGCCGAAGTCATGCCGGCATTGGTAACTTGAATCGGTAAACTTGTTTGGACACTGATTGAGACCCTCCGAGGACTACTCGGCCACAACCTTAAACAAGTGATTATCTTAAACATTGATAAAGCACAATTAAGAGCAATAAAATCAAGTTTAAGAACTTGATGGGCCTTTGTTAATCCTGCTAAAGTAGAACCCCAACAATTTTCTCTATAAATAGAAGACCAGGTAATGGTTTAAAGGTTAGCTTTTTTAGACATTGTTAAGATTGTAGAAATTGGAATTTGCACTCATACTGACTTGATTGTCAGAGCACCTTTGGCAAGTACATGGCCATGCTTTCTGTCAATTTGAACTGAGAACGTTTTGGAGGTGAAGCATCGTGATCAGTGATTAGACATATCAAAGATCGATTAGTTAACGATAGGAGAAGAGTGGTCTTAAGGATTTCTGGGTCTTGTAAGAATATTTTGGCGTACACCGTGAAGCTCGTTCAAAGCATCATTACGACCATATGATAACTTGGAGGGATGTGGTTCTAAAAGTGAAGAACACCAACTTTTGTCGTAAGGTGGAGGGACAAATAGTTCGAGTGCATACTAGTGAAGACCATGAACCGATAGGATCTCAATACCTCAGGCTGAGGCTAGTTCTAACCTGAAGTTCTCCAAGTTAAGTGTAACCTACAAAAGCCTAGTGTGACGACATCCATTCATCGAAGGCATACTTGACACCCGGTAGGATGGAAAATATCGACGTTGGATAAGTATAATTAGGGATGTCAAAAAAATTTGTACCTGCGAGTATTTTTGGATAAAACCCACAACGGATAGGAAATAAATATTGTAAATGGATATTTGCGGGTAACAGGTACGGGTATGTTATATCCATGTTAACAGGTCGGGTACAAGTATCATAGTATTCGTGCGTGTGATACTCGTACCCACTTTACTCTAATTTAAATTAAGAAAAAAACATGATTAAAACATTAAGACATTGATTTTGAATGGATTATTTTTTATCAATTGGTTTTAAAAAATCTTCATTTCTTTGTAAACTATTATTTAACACTATTTAAATGAGTTATTTGCACTTTGTTTAAAATTTATGAATGTTATACATTATATTTTTATTTGAATTTATGGTTAAAATATGTTGTTAAATATAAAATTTTTCTTTTCTATCGAATAATGATATTTTGAAATGCAAACTTTTTTACATTTCATTTGACACTGCCTTTCACTATCCTTCGCCCTTTCTTTTTCCTTTACCCATACATGTTGTCAAATATATATTGTCAATACATGTTCACTTTCTTACGACTACTATACTCCAACAATATGTTGTCAAATATATGTAATGTGTGTCACAGTATCATTACTCTTTCTATGAGTAATGATATTTGCCATACAAATTTCCTTTACGTTCATTTGACTATACCTTTTCACTACCATTCCCTCTTTCTTTTCCTTTACAAATACAAATGTTCACATTTTTATGACCACTTTACCCCAACAATATGTTGTCAAATAAATATCATTTGTGTCAAAGTATCATTACTCTTTCTAATGAGTCATGATGTTTTCTGTAAAAAATCAATTACGCCAAAATACTAGTAAATTTGTTTATACCCTATATGTATTCTCCGGTACTCCCAAATTTTTTGTACTTTTATATTTTAATTTTAAATAAAAGTATTCTTCAAAATATGAACTTCAAAATTCAAAATTATTTTTAAAGTATTTAAAAATATATATACCATAAAATATTATTGCAAATATATTTGACTTTAAAAACATATATAAATAAGTTAAACCATAAAATATAAGTTTTAAAAAAGAACAATTTGAAAATAACTTTAATTTCACAATTCTAAATAAAAATATATGTACACATAAAATTAAATTATAAATAATTCTTATTATTAATATTTTTTTCATAGTAACTCTATTTTTTAATCCCTTGAGTTTTTTTAAAAATATCTAAAATTCACTGATAATTAGATATTTTAATATTTGTACTTGTTCCATAAAAAATAATTAGAAATAAATATAGCCATTACTCATCAATATATAAAAGTTTAGATTTTGTTCGCATCCCTAGTTGCTTTACATAATATATAGCCATCATTCTAGTTTTTTAGTAAATCCATAACATATTTTTTATTGAATATTGTTCTTAGAGGGATATATAGTCTTCTGAGTGATCTCTTGGTTAGAGATGGCAAATAAACCCGTCTTCGTGGGTATTGTTCGAATTCGTCTCCGTTTTGATAGAGAATCTCCGCATTGACTGAGTATGGGTATGGGTATGAGGAACTCCCGACTTTTTCAATTGGGTATAGGGATGGGTATGGGGATGTACATATCCCTGCCATAATACCCGTCCCCGCCATATTTCCGTATCTGTTTAAATTATTAAAATATTCATAATTAATTAAGTAACCATATATATATATATATATATATATATATATATATATATATATATATATACCTTCTATTTTTTATTCCTTCTAATTATTTGTTTGTCATGAAACTCATTCACATCTCCAATACATTTTTCAATCTTATCATAACATTTATGTAATTATGTTAAAATGATGTATATGAATTAAAAAAAAAATTATGTCTCACATTTGAATATTTTTATTTATTGTATATTTTCCTTTCACATGAGAATGTTTAATACTTACAATTTAAGTGTTTAGTAGCATAAACCTTTCATTTATTAGGTAATATAAAAAAATATTTTCTTATTATTATTAATTTTTGTTTCATTTGAAGAACTTCTGTTTCGCTAAAACAATTTTCGTTATTTCTCAACCATTGAGTATGTATGTTGATATTTGAAAAGTTTTCTTAGATCTCTAAGGTATTTTTCATCTTATCATACCTTTAATTATACATTATTTTTCTTTGTGCGATTTCTTTCAATAGTCTCTCAAATTGTTTATAAGACACACATTTGTTAATTTTTTAATATTTTTATTTATTGTTTATTTTCATAATGTACAATATTATTTCGATATATTTTATCTAATTATTTTTTATTTTCTAACTTAATATCAATCATAACGTAATTTTTCACTATAATTGTATAACTAAATTTTATTTACTACAATATAAAAATTTAATGTAATTGCCATGAATATTTTTTTATCACCATCCAACATACATTGAAGTTCAACAGGTACAAGATCTATGTCAAAATGTTATTATTATGTTTATTATTTGTTCTTTGCATCATTTTGATCAAGTGATGTATTATAACTTTTATTAGTGTATAAAAAAAAAGATTCATTAGAATTTTAAAAATTGAAGTAAACAAACACTTAAAATATATTTTAATTTGAATATTTGTTTTCCTTTTATATTTTTAAATTTTATCAACTAAATTTCATTAATGTTCGCAATTTGCAAATTTAATAAATGTTTTGGTTCTCTTGATATTTTATTTGGTATTCTAATATAAAATATAAACAATTATAATTTATTTCAAATTATTTGATATCGAAGAAACAACTATCCTCTAATATTGAATATTTGATAATATTTTGTTTCTTTTACCGTAATTTTTTATTATTTTATAAAAATTAATTAAAATTAATATTGGAGCAGTAAGAAAATAGGTACCAGTAGGGGTACGAGATTATACCCATTACCTGGTGGGGATGGGGATGAGAAAAAAATTTGATACCCGTTGGGTTTGGGGATGGGATAGATTTTTTCTACGGGAATGGGTATGGGATAGCGAAACTCGTTCTTGCCGCACCCCATTGCCATCCCTACTCTTGGTCTTCAAAGTCTTCGTTTCAAGGGTATCTCGTCATCAACTCTCGAGTGCAAAAAGGGGATGGTGCCTAGAGATGGCAAATAAACTCGTCCTCGTGGGTATTGCCCGAACTCGTCCCCGTTTTGACGGGGAATCCCGCATTGACTAGGTATGGGTATGGGTATGGGAAATCCCTGATTTTTTCAATTGGGTATGGGGATGAGGATGAATATATCCCCGCCATAATACCCGTCCCCGCCATATCTTCATCATCGTTTAAATTATTAAAATATTCACAATTAATTAAGTAATCCTATATATATATATATATATATATATATTCTTTTTATTTTTTTTTTTTTTTATATATTTTGTTTTTCATGATA
>Ga0214545_1012405_pt1 | contig 11158 bp, 3 predicted proteins | sample CNSS4metaG_FD_160064 | JGI IMG/M metagenome (GOLD analysis project Ga0214545, IMG submission 160064) | Root nodule microbial communities from cowpea collected in UCLA plant growth center, Los Angeles, California, USA - CNSS4 | ecosystem: Host-associated > Plants > Roots > Nodule | place: USA...
AATGATTGGTCCCCGGCAACGGCGCCAAATTTGATAGAGGCCGTACCCCACCAAATTAAAACATATTAAATGCAGTACATGAAAGTGAACCAAGTCGTCTCCCAATGACCAATATTTTCATTCAAAGTGAATTTTCCAGATGAACACAACAATAAAACACAGGTGGGGGGGTTGGCAGACAGATTTGGAATGCTAATCAATAGATTAAATTAATCAAATGTTGACCCATTGACTTTGCTGACGTGGAAATGACATGGAAATGATGTGGCAATGATGTGGAAAGTTTCTTCAACTAAATATTAATGTCCAAGCTCCAAAATTGCTTCACCCAAATACCTAAAAATAATTAAAAACAAAAATTAGGCCAAATAATGTGAAATTAGTCCAAATTCGGAACAGTGGCCCAATAAAGCCCAGCAGATGAAAAACACTCTAATGATGAACAATTAAGCACTAATCAACTGTCTAATGGGTACACAAAGGCTAGTGAAATGGAATAAAATAATGACTCATCAACGTGCTACGTGTGTTATGAGTGTTGTGTATTTCCCTTGAAGAAAAACGTTCAGGCATTAGAAACAAACTCAAAAAGAAAACATTGTCGCCAAAACCCTTTGCAAAACACTCTTCTTTCTGCAGCATTCACCAAAACCCTCTATGAAAGTCCATCACAAAACTCCATTACTCTCGTAGAGTTTATTTTCTCCTCTGTGTTTCTCCTCCGTCCACCGTGAGACCTCAATGGCGTCAAAGGCAACCCAACCACCGAGCGCCACTTTGACGGAGAACCATGACATGATGAGGACAACGCAGAGCCACCACACCGTGATAGACAACTACGATTCCGACGAAGGGTTACCACCATGATGCAGGTTCGTTCCTATTCAAAATTTTGAACCCTAATTTTCGATTTGTAACCTTAATTCGCAAATTCCCTAACCTTAATTTTGATTTCTCTCGATTGAAGTTGAAGGTGTTGTTGTGTGATTCATTGCTTTAAGTAAGGCCATTTAAAGGACTGTGTTTTAGATATTTGATAGACTGTAATTGGATCATTTGGATATTTTGCTGCACATTTGGGTATTTGAATATTTTTGCCTTAAGTTTGCTACTGCTATAATTGTGTTGTAATTGTTGCCTGTCTTTGTTAATATACTTGATAAACGAATTTGGAATCAGATTTCAAAAGTATTGTATTAGTCTAAGAATTAAAACGATACATATGTTCATTAATCGTTTATGGTTGCGAAAGTTGCTCATTGTTTCGTACTTAGTATTTTGAATTCTACTAATCAATAATGTGATCTCAAAGTTTATAATTTTCTTCAGCAATAAAAGAGTCCAGTAGTTGTTCTTTCAATGCATAATTTTTAATAAATTTAGTCTGCAGTTTTATTATAACGTAAATTTAATGAAATGTGAATCTAAAAATTTAGTCTGCATAGTTTTATTAGACTCTATTATTTTGCATTTAAATTTTTGCCCTTTTTGAAATACTTTCAAAGTAAATCTAAAAGCCTAATTACTCTTTCACTCTTCCCATCTTCCAACAAAATAGTATTCTTAAATCCATGTGTTTCTTTTCTGACAAATATATGGGCCTTCAGTACAAAATCTGAAAATTTGGGCCTTAGTCAAAAATTTGAAAAAAAAAGTCAAAGCTGGTGGGTCAGCCTGCTAGCATCGCTCGCCAACCCACCAACTCATGGGCCGGGTTGAATAGTCCAACCCATTTTCAGTTAGTGGGTCAGCCCGTCCCGATCCATTTTAGATGGGCCAGAATCGGGTCGGGTTAATATGGGCCGGGCTGACCCATTTTGACACCCCTAGCTAGAAGGGTAAAGGAATGGCAATTATGGTGTTGGAACTCTAAGTAATGGCACTTGATGGCCATTAACCTTTTAATTTTCGTTTTATTTTATTTAATTACTTTTTTGGGCTGGAAAATGAAGGGAGAGAGTGAATTATAGAAGGAGAAAGAGTGAGGTTCGTGTAGCAGCTGAGAGGAGTTTGTGAGAGCACTGAAACTAAGCCTAAGAGAGAGTTAGAAGGCTAGAAAGAGTGCTATGTGGGAGAAGAAAAGGGTGGATTGATTTCTGGGCAAAGAGGAAAGCTAGGAGTTAATTGAATATGTATGAATGCTGGAAACATGATTTAATGTGTTTTTTGTGCAATTGGATGATTGGATCGAGTCTTTTGGGGGTCTTGGGGTTTCTCGCTGATGCAAAAATTTGGTTTCTAACTAAGAACTCCAATTGACCGCCTGACGACAAGTATGTAACACCAAGCGACAACCTGTGTACACCAACATGTTGCATTTCGGTGGTAATGGTTGCAGTTGAGTTTCTGTTAGGCATATGGTATGGATATAAAATGGACAAATTGTTATTGTTAGGGTCTAATGCATGAAATATGATCGTGTGATGATGCTAAACTTGAATTGTTTGAGGTATTAAATAAAGGAACTAGTGTAGATGCGATATAGGTAAATTATGACTTTGCCTGAGTTGGATGCAGAATATGGTTTCTAGTTTGGAGTTCATCTTTTGGAACGCATAAAATATTGATATAAAAATGGACCTAAGGAAACTATTGTGGGACTAATGTGTGAATATATATGATTATGTGTTGATGTTAAACTTGGGTTGATATGAAGGATTGGTTAGAAGGGACTTTTGTAGGTACTGTTTGAGATAGGTCTTAGACCTTGTATGAATATATGCATTTTTGGTTGCTATTTTATAACTCCTATGAGCAGGGTTTATTCTTGGTTAAATTCAAGTGTTGACATGGTTTCAATTTGTGAATGCATGTGTACATATACATGATTGATGCATATGAGCTGTGATGATACAATTTGAGGTATGCTAAAGTATATGAACATGCATTTGGTATTCTAGATGTGTGCTTGGGATGATTGGTGTGTTAAAACCTGTGTTAGGGGTGCAAAAACAAGTAGTTTCGCACTACTAGTGTAGCACCTAGCGGTGCTGATTGGATTACCACGCGATAATTGAGAATAAGGAGGCCTTGGAAGGTGTAGCGCTAGGCGATGCTCCTGAACTGCCAGGCGGTCTACAACACAAAATCGCCTGTCGACGCTTAGGCTTTGTTAGGTGATGGTCTAGTGGCAATTTGCGTATTTGGTGTGCTTTCACGCATATATGTGATGGCCTTGGGTCTAAGATAGGCTTGATTGTATTTGTCAATACCCAATTTTGTCTCAACAAATAAGTTTGTCCTCAAAAAATTAAAAAATATATTTTTAATTAATGATAGAAAAAACAAAAAGAAAGGAAAATAAAGTGTAATAATTTTTCTTTAGACTTTCTAGCATTAAAAGAAAAAAAGAAGGAAGAGTCCAATTTAGTTTAATTATCACACCCTTTACCTGAGCCCAAATGTTTTATGCATATCTTCACCCACCACTATTTGTTATTTACTCTCCCCACATGACATGTTAAAACAGGATATTTTAAAATATATGTTTTTTTAAAGAAGGGTAAGATTTTAATAATTAGAAGCAAATATTCCCGGTATTAATGTTTTTCAAAGAAAGGTACAATTTTAATAATTAGAAGCAAATATTCTGGGTAATAATTAGAATCAATTATATGAATATTATGTTATGATTTGATTTACGTAATATGTTGCATCAGGATCTTCATGAACCAACATTTTTGTACATTTTTTTAAATTTTTTTATAATTAGTGACAACTCCTAGTTATATAGGTTCACAATTTCATATTTTTAAATGCTAGAATGTTGTTCAATAATATTTGAATAGTTTGAATGTTTAACTAATTTGATTTTCAAGTAATATACGTTGATAATTTAATCTTTAACTACAATATTTATAGTAAATTACTCAAGGAACCGTCTAATAAGCAAATTTTTCTAAATTAGCATGACAAAAATGTGTAGTTTGTTTTTTCATTTATGCTTTGTTGAATAGCATGATAAAAAATGTGTAATATTAGTCATGTTTTCTTGGACTATATGAACACTTTCTTGGAAACAATTCATCATAATGGTGGTGAGCATGATGAAGACATTGGTTCTTGATTTTACTGTGATTGTCATCTTATGGGTTGCTTAAAAAATTATTTAAATATTTGAATACTTAAAAATAAAAAAAAGGTTTGGCCTTAATGGAAAAAAACGAAGCGCCTAACAATGTATCTTCACATACCAAGAACTACGAGATTGCCCCTTTCATTCTGGGGTGACGGCGGGATCGTACCATTCAAGCATTTTTTTTTCATGTTTTTTATGTGGGTTGGTGAACCAACCCACTTAACCTACCAACTCGTGGTGGGTTGAGCCGAGTTGCGAAATTTCTGGCTCACTCATTTTTAACCTGACTCGTGGTGAGTTAACCCGTGTGAGTCAGGTTGGTTCACTTTGACATGTCTATTCGTTGCCTTGAAAGGTACGTAATTTTTTGCTCCTAATGTTATTCATGTATTGGTGAGAATAATAAAATTAATGGGATGTGAATCTTGACTCTATTATTCTTTTATAATATAAAGTGTATGTATGATTGATTGACCTGTTATATGGCTAAAAGCGTTTGTGGTTTGGATGTTAGATGACTTTGGGTTTGGATTCATGATTGATATGTGTCGATTGAAGTTTAATGTTTGATTGTGGCAACTACTCTGATTGTGAATGAATGTCTCTATTTGAGTGATAAATCCACGTCAAACTTAATTTATATGCACGACCTTTCTCTTTTGTTCTCTTTAGGATGCCATTACTTTTATCTTGGTAATTAGAACCATATTTCATAGGCTTTTAATTCTTATTTCTTATATATAATTATTGAATATCATGTCAAGTCTTGGATTTGCTTGGTAACTAAAACACTCCTTTGTAGGCTTTTAATTCTCTTATTTTAAGAAATAAAAGTTATAAATTACATTTCTTTACTGAATATCATGTTAAGTCTTGAATTTGCTTGATAATTAAAATACTCCTTCGTAAGGTTTTAATTCTCTTATTTTTAAAAAATAAAAAATAAAAAATAAAACATATAAATTATAAATTATTTCTTTTATAATTATTGAATATTATGTCAAGTCTCGGATTTGCTTGATAACTAAGTCTCTTATCATGTTGAATCTCGAATTCTCTTGATAATAAAAAATATTAAAATCTAAAATAAAAAAATTATAAATTATAAATTATACTTCTTTTTTTATCATTTTTGGATATCATGTCAAGTCTTGGATTTGCTTGATAATTTAATCATGTTGAATCTCATATTCTCTTGATAATAAAAATATTAAAATCTAAAATTAAAAAAAAAATATCAAACAACAAATATTTTTACACAGAACTACGTAACCTTGATTTCTCATTTTGAATGAGAATACTTAGGAGCAATGTCAATTCTTGTCCGACCAACAAAAATAAAAAAAAAATTGTTTTGATCTTTTTTATTTTGTATATGCATTTTATTTGATATTTTTTGGGAACAACAAATATATTAAAACTTTATTTTATTTTGCATACTACGTTAAAGGGAATTGTAACATCCCATTTAATAGTCTAAACCATCAAACAAAACATTGCATATCGGATAGTTCAAAGCATAGAATCTAAAATATAAACAATATGTTACAATTATCTCACAGAAACTAGATAAACTGCTTTACAATTATTATACACAAATTGCTTTAGAGTTTTGAAAAGAGAAGACACAATTCTAAACCAAAAACACTAGAATTTCCATAGAAACTCTATTGTGCAGCATTTCCTCCTCTTTCTTGCATGGGGCTAGCTACAAGATCTACAACTCCTCAAACCAATCAGGTGATCATGGCAAGAAATAACAGACATAAAAAACAAATGAGACAAAAGAAGGGTAAGTTAATGATTTAAAGAGAAAACATAATTCAATTCTTGTAGTGGCATCTCATGCTCTACAGAGCGACAGATACAGAGTAAAACTCTACCACATACAAGGTTAGTCTGTTAACACCTATGGTCAAGGAAAAACCCCTAGGTTAGGACCTCCTGCTCCTTTCACAACATACCCCATTTCTTTCCTATTTGATAACTTGAATGGTTATTAAGGCGTCAAGATAACTGTCAAGACAATCTCTACTTCAATGCATACATTACTATAGTACATAGCTAATTCTCCTTGAATTAGTACTAGCATAGATATATTGAGTTATCAATCATTATCCAAATTAATTTGTATAACCACAAAATACCATTCAAATCACTTAAGAATGCAAGTTTTAGGTACGTACTTACTCGCCCAGCGAGTAGCACTCGCCCAACCATTGACCCATTCTCGTCCAGCTAGTAGCACTCACCCAACCACTGACTTAAGTCTCGAAGTTCCTAATTTGGAAATTCGCCCAGCGAGTTGCACTTGCCCAACCACTGATCCATGCTCGCCCAATGAGTAGTACTCGCCCAAGTCTGGAAGTTCTTGACTTGGAAATTCGCCTAGCGAGTTTGTGAATCTGCATAATTCTGCAAATCAGTGTTTTGCATAATTCTGCAGATCAACTCATTCGCCTAGCGAGTAGGCTCGCACAACGATTGAGCAAATCTGCAAAATTTTGCAGAAATTGATTTAAGCAAAAATTATACCTATTCAACCAATCCATACAACTCCAAAACCTTTACAGAAACCATTCGAGTATCAAACATTAATTCTATCAAAATATTCACACCAATTGCACCCATAACATACAATTATTCTCAAACAACAGATAAAACCTAAGTATTTATTGTTTTTAAACATCACAACCCAGTTCACATATCAAACACATTAGTCAATTACAGAATAATCATATAATAACATTCCTAACAGGTTTGTGACACATGATAGATATTAGCTTCCCTTACGTGAGATACTATACAAACAGTTCACAAAGAGTTCCAATACACCTCACAACCCAACAAAGTCCCCAACTCTCCCTGAGAACAACAATAACATGATAAAAGTGCATCAATAGAACCACTGATCATTGAACAAACATAAGGAGAACTCAAAATACACATGCGGTCTATAATGATCCGCATGCGAGTAGATTTAGACAAAACCAAAGAAAAGACCAGAAAATCAACTTACTCTGTTTGAGAAATTGATCGGACAGAAACATAGGGCGTGTAACAGGGGTGCTGATACCTTCCCCACACGTAACCAACTCCCGAACCCAAATATTGTTTCAAAGACTATTTTATTTCTAAGGTTTTTCTATAGTTTTCCCTAATAAACTATGGTGCCAACTCCTTTATTTTTTTTTAAATTGTTTTCGCCGTCCCGTTGCGATTTCAATTGCAACAGTATTACGAGTACGGAGGTTCGTAATTGAGTTTGAACGCGTTATTAATACGAACATAGAGTTTCGTATTGGTGGTACTCTTGTGTGAATACGAGTAGGGAGGTTTGTATGTTCTTTGCTCACACTTGAGTGTTTTACGAGTGAAGAGGTTTGTAATTGGATGTGTTAACGCGTGTTAGGCTACGATGAGGGAGGTTTATAGAGGTTGGACTATGAGCAGAGAGTTTCATAGAGGTTGGACTACGAGCAGGTAGGTTCGTAGAAGCGTATGATATCCTTAATGTAACACCCTAGGCGGATATTACTTGATAAATCAATTAAATATAAATTATGGAATTAAAATAATCTATAGAAAGTTCCCAAACGCGGGAAAAATTTAAAACTTATACCGCTGCAGTTCAAATACACTAAATCATTCTTATTACGAGTCCAGAATAGAGGAAAACATCATAAAAACTTATTAAAAATGTTTGTAAATAAAACTTAAAGTAAATTCCCCAAAGTTTGTCTCGTCGTGTATTAAATGTCCTCACCTGTATTCATATTTGCTCTCGCATGATAACTCACATGATCATCGCCAATCAAAAACAGAAAGGTAAGCTGAGAAAGAAAAATGACATAATTATTAAGTAATGAAAGTTAATCCCTATCAAATATTTTTTATGAAATTCTTAGTTCATCGACTCTTTTGTAACGTTCCACCCCAATCTCATATCTATATGAGAAAGATCCATTCACAAATTTGGTCCTTAGGGATTATCATGCTTCTACAAACCTATCCGCTCATGGTCCAACTCTACAGACCTCCCCGCCCGTAGTCCAACTCTACGAACATGCTCGCTTGTAGTCTAACATGCGTGAATACCTACTATGAACCCCCTGCTCATAGCAGCCTTAAGTGTGAGCACGGAACATACGAATCTCTCACTCATATCCCCACACAAGAGTATAATCAAATACGGACCTCCTCGTCCGCATCAATCACGCATTTCTAATCTCCATTACGAACCTCCCCGCTCGTAACTAGTCTATCATATCCCTAACTAACACATCAAACCCATCCATGCAAAACCATTTGCAACAGACCCCTACCCTTGCACTATCACCTGACGTTGCCTAAGCGCCACCAGGTGAAATTGTGCTCCAGACTGCTTGGCGTTGTTCCCCTACCGCTAGGCGCCACACGCCTAAAGACCCTTCTGTTTGTGGCTTATTGCCTGACGGAAACATACTCGGCGCCAGCCGCCACACCAGTAAAGCGGATTTTTACTAGTATAGGCACTGCGTAAGGGATTCTAACACATCAAGCATCATATCTACACATCAGGAATGCCACTTATACTTTATCACATCAATACATACCATAATATACATCATCATAGTTTCTAAACATCAATCAAAGTAAGCATTCATGCATTTATACGTGAAGGATTTGGCATCACTTGAAAGTAGTCATGCATACATATAAAGCATGTGATCTTAGGTCGAGCAGTACAATCAAGCATACAATCTCACCAACATCACTACACTAATACTACTTTTGCATCCAAATGCACCACACCTCATTTCAAGATTCATGTAGCCCTATGACAATAAACTCCTGGATGCCTTAAAAGTTAATTGATTCATTTAGTAGATCATATATATATAAATAAGTGGAATGCTCCCAAACAACTTACTCCTAAAATTTTACACATGCAATCAATCTACTATCACCAACAATACTTATGCCTTCCTTCATTTCCACAACTTGAGCCATTACAATCTCATGTAAATTCAATACTTAAACTCATGCATCAACTCACACCAATTAAACCCTTAGTCATCATACAAACATACCAATTTTAGTACTAAATCATCCCCAAGGACTCCACTTTCAGTTTTTCCACTTAGAAAGCCAAACCAGTCGTTGGCCACCATTCATCGCCTAACGGTACGCTGATACTGCCAGGCAGTGCATCAGGATTATGAAATTTCTAGATTTCCTTGCACTTGTAGAAAACCCAAAATCCCCCAAAATTGCGATTTGACCTCCTAATGCTAGTGGATTGCATCCAATTACATATTCACTAGACACTTATATTCTATTAATGCATATAATGTAATCATAATCAAATTTGACAGTAACATATTACCATCTCGTATCCATTTCACAAACCCTTAATAACCCTTATGTTCATCAAACCCCCAAATCATAAAATTAGAGAAAAAGGCAATTATTATCGATCGATTATGGCAAGAAAAATATCAGTAAGGTCCTCTAAATTGCAGAACACCTAACCCATCCTGAAAACACCGAACACTTACAAAGAGCACGTGATTCCAGGCGGTTCATCACTGAACCCAAAAAAATTATGAACAATGGTTGCGTTACCTGGCAGGCCTTCATAGCCGCCAGGCGGGTTCTGGGCAGAAACCCAGAATTTACGAAAATTAGTGGAAATTGAAAGAGGATTCAAACATTTAGACCAAGTATCATCCAATACCAAATTAAGTGAAAATAAAATAAACAAGGACAACTCCCCTTACCAAGTTTCCTTGCTCTGAGTACAATCCTAATGATTCTTTCTTGTCTCCAATGCTTCAACCCTTGAATCCACTCCACTTCCTTCCAACACTCAATGATTCTCCCAACTCAGTTTCTTTGTAACACCCCAATTTTTGGGATGTCATGGAACGTTAGAATATTTTTGCGTTTAGCGAAAAAAGAATTAACATTGAAAATTTACTAATAAAAACTTTTTATTTAATTTAAATTACACAGTTCACACCATTACCTTGTCATAAACTTCGAATAACATTTGCGACCAAAAAAAAATTATATAATTTCTAGTATCTGATTTAAAACACAACTAAATATATTATAAAAACTCCTGAGTCCACCCTAGTCTCTCATCAATCTACTTTATGCCAAGATTATCTACAATATCATCTGCTCCCGTATAACACACACGTTATACGATCATCGCACATACAACAAACACACAAACAAACAAATAGGGGTAAGCTAACCATAAATAATGATATATAAAAGAATTTCGTAAATAAAACATGACAAACAATACTTAACATCTCATTCAAATAACACTTTAGCATTATGATCATAATCAATCTTTGGTTTGAAACACACAACCCCCAACATCCAAACAATCATACCAAACCAAACATAACATCACATTCATTTAAAATCTTCACACATGGTGATCATAATCAAACTTTGGTTTTCCGCGGCCTATCACCCATAACAACATCTAGTTTCCTAGAACAGATTGTTCAATATGTTCCACAATCGCAGCCAGATTGTCTCCCTTATTCCTCAAGGAATTATGAGTAAAAACGTCGATGCATCACACATCGGGCACTATTCTCACAACGAGCCGAAATAAGGTGAAACATATTTCCCCTCCTCACTGCTTCACACAGGCGAGAGGGTACAACACTCGAACCAATCCTCTACCACTGCTTCACACAGGTGAAGATGATGAAGGATTATCTTGTTCCTTTTTAAGAATATTGAATATGGTGTGAGTTGATTAAGAAAGCTAAGTGAAATCCCCACTGGACATTAAGATAGCAAGCTATCTAGATGTGAAGGTTCCTTTCACAAAGCTCAAGAGAAGAATATGATGGATTGATTCAAAACAAAAAGGAAATGGAAAGCAAATAAACCATAGAAAACAAAGAACAATTAAAGGAAGAAGAAAACATAAAATGGAAAGCAAAGAAATGGTAAAAATGTGAGAAGCACGCCACTACAAGGCTAGGCTATAAGCCATGGCAACCTTGAAGATGAGTGGATGTGTGCCGCCACTTGCTATGCAAGATAAGGCTTAAAAGTATTCACTCC
>Ga0214545_1012410_pt1 | contig 11149 bp, 15 predicted proteins | sample CNSS4metaG_FD_160064 | JGI IMG/M metagenome (GOLD analysis project Ga0214545, IMG submission 160064) | Root nodule microbial communities from cowpea collected in UCLA plant growth center, Los Angeles, California, USA - CNSS4 | ecosystem: Host-associated > Plants > Roots > Nodule | place: USA...
GGGAATTCAAACTAAAGTAATGCAAAACAAAGATAAAGGTGATGGAATAGAAGACTCCCCTCTAGACATGCTTCTAGTGATCCTTCTTGATGGAGCTTCTAAGGAGGTGGTCATGCCTTCATCATTTCTTAATTGGATTCTAAGGTTAGATAAATTAATTTGTTTGTTCTTTTGATTCTTGTTGAGATTTATTTTCATCTATGTCTTTTGGTTCTTAATTTATTAAAAGTAATGATTTTTACATTGTAGCAAGTTAGCACAGTGTTAAATCTACATAACATAACAATCGTATGAGTCCAAGGGTTTTTAAATTTTAATTGAGAAGTTACTTTGATTAATTTTAGAAACTTTCATATGATTGAATGAGTTTTTGCTAATAATTGAGAATTTACTTTGATTAAAGGTGAAAACTTAGATTAGAATTAATCAAGAAGTTACTTTGGTTAATTAAATTTTTACTAGATATAAGAGGTAAAAGAATGGACACGATTAGGATTAGTAATATTTAATTGAGAAGTTACTTTGGTTAAATTTACTAAGATTAATCTACAAAGTTCTTGCTTTTGATTGAGATGTTACTTTGGTTAAAAGCAAGGACGCCAACAAATTAATTGAGAAGTTACATTGATTAATCTGAAGTCTTAAGTAAGAAATCAATAACAATAAATCTTTAGGAAGCCAATGATGAATCCTATTTGGAAAAAGCAATGGAATCGACCTATTTTTCTTTACTATTGTTTTTATTTTATTTTTTTTATCTTTTCAATTCTACTTCTTTCTTTGTTTATCTTAATCCTTTCATATTTTTATCTTTATCTCTCATATTTTTATTTGACTAACTCTTTTGTATAGTTTTTTAAGAACTAACCTGTTAAAAATCAATTTCGTGTTCGTTGGGAGACGACTTAAGGTTAACTTAACCCATACTAATTTTTTGGCTACTTTCTTAACAATACTGAAGTTGTTATAGATAAGTAGTATTAATTTGATCGCTTGACGATAGCGTTATCAGACATGCATCTTGCACAAACAACCATAACATATGTTGCCCTCAGTCCAAAAACAATATCTTTCAAATAAAAGCCTTTTTCATTCATCTGAATAGTTATCGAATCCTTCCCCTTCAAAAACACAAAAGGATCAACATACATTCATGTTTCCTCCTTCAAATTACAAAATCCTTATCAATCAAGTTTTTCTAGCATATTGGGGTTTTGACGCCCTAATCACTGCACCAAGGTTTTGACACCTTGTTTTCTTCAGCATATCGGGGTTATGACACCTAGATCCTTACACCAAGATTTGGACACATTGTTTTCTCCTGCATGTCTTTCAACACCCTAATCACTACACCATGGTTTTGACACATTGTTTTCTCCTGCATATGGGGGTTTCGACACCTTAATCACTACACCAAGGTTTTGACACCTTGTTTTCTTCTGCATATTGGGGTTACGACACCTTGATCCCTACACCAAGGTCTCGACACCTTATTTCTCTTACATATCGGGGTCACGACACCCTGATCCCTGTACCATGATTTCTACATATCAAGGTTACGACACCTTGATCCCCGCACCAAGGTTTCGACACCTTGTTTCTCTTGCTTAAGTGGAGGTTTCTACACTCTGTTAAGGTTTTTACACCTTATTTCCTCCTCTTTAAGTTAAGGTTTCAACACCCTGCCAAGGTTTCGACACCTAGTTTCTCCTCTTTAAAAACATGCTTACCAATGTCTGAACACCTTGTCACTTCTCTCTTGCAATCATTACTTCCTTTTCAAAAACTCCAATTCAAAATACTTCGAATTTCATCCTACGTTCTCCATAACAATAAGTTTGATGACTGGAAAGAGGACATAGCATGAAAAAACAAAACTTCAAAAAGGCAGAGCATAACAAGTTTTTCATCATGCATTCATGCATTCCAGGATCTTGATCTCTACAATAACATTTTGATTCCTTGTGCTTAAAAATAAGAAAACATGATTTCTATCATGCATAACCATTTGCATGTCATATCATCATACCATGTGTTGACACTCGATTCAAGAAGCAAAAGAATCTTGACATCATGACACTAGTGAGAATTTTCATGCATCATACTTCTTCAACCATTGTTTCTTCTAAAGGAATCAATTTACAAAAAATCATCTTCTTGACATTTCTCAAATTGATGGTCATCTTCATTCATATGAAAGACCTATATATCCTCCAAGCTTAGTTTTGTACTTGCCATAAAGCCAACTTTGACTGGCCTCCAAGCTGTGTTTTATCTAGTCTAAGCTTAGTTTTGTCTGGCCTATCAAGCCTAGTTTTGCACTGGCCTATCAAGCCCAATTTCGCACTGGCCTATCAAGCCCAGTTTCGCACTGGCCCAACCAAGCGTAGTTTAGACTATCAAGCCCAATTTTGCGTTGGCCCCTCAAAGCCTAACTCATCAAGCTTCCTAAACCCGACCTTTTTGACAAAAATAATAATGATGCACAAAATGAAAATGCAAAAAAAAAAAAATCCTTTCAAAATATTTCACCACTATCATGCACTTTCATCGTATCACATCATACATCATAAAAATCAATGAAAGTCATTAAAAAAAATTGTTCAAAAAGAGAAAATCTGAAAAAAATTCAATCGGTACAAATATTGTGTACAAGTTTCACCGATGTTAAGCAATCACATGATGTTTGCCAACATGTCAAAATCAATGGTCATTGATTTTCTTATGTTTGCATCAAGGCCCTCTCCGATGGAATGATCATTGATATCCTTATGTTTGCATCAAGGCCCTCTCCGATGGAATGGTCATTGATATCCTTATGTTTGCATCAAGGCCCTCTCCGATGGAATAGTCATTGATATCCTTATGTTTGCATCAAGGCCCTCTCCGATGGAATGGTCATTGATTTTCTTATGTTTACATCAAGGCCCTCTCCGATGGAATGGTCATTGATTTTCTTATGTTTACATCAAGGCCCTCTCCGATGGAATGGTCATTGATTTTCTTATGTTTACATCAAGGCCCTCTCCGATGGAATGGTTATTGATTTTCTTATGTTTACATCAAGGCCCTCTCCGATAGAATGGTCATTGATTTTCTGATGTTTACATCAAGACCCTCTCCTATGGAATGGTCATTGATTTTCTTATGTTTACATCAAGGCCCTCTCCGCCGATGGAATGGTCATTTATTTCTTTCTTCACATCAAGTCCCTCTCCTATGGAATGATCATTGATTGTTGTCACATTAAGACCCTCTCCTATGGAATGGTTGAGTCTTTTTTTTACTTTCCATATCATGACCCTCTTCACGGAATTCGTCGTCAGAACCGTTTGAATCAGCTTTTACTCATCTTTTTCCTCTTGACAATTCGGACAAAATTAGTGTCTCTATCTTTACTTATCTTTTACTGCGATAATTTGAAAATGTCACATTTTCATATTATCTAACAAAATCTAAGTAAAAAGGGGCAGCTGTCAACACCCAATTTTGTCCGGGTTATAATGTATTTTACTTTTTTTTTCGTAATCTTATTTTATTTTTATTTTGTTTTATTCTTTTCATCTTATTTTACTTTTATTTTATTTATTTTATTATTTTATTATTTTTATTTTTATTGTTATTCTATTTTTATTTTATATTTTTATTTTGTTTTGTTATTTTATTTTATTTTATTTATTATTATTTTATTTTTCGTTTTAATCTTATTTTATTTATTTTTATTTTATTTACAGAAAAAAATGGATTAAAAAATAATAATAAGAGAGAGAAGATTGTAGAGATCAATGGAAATCTAGTGTCTATGGTAGACAGGAGATAGGGTGGCCAAGTTGTAGGAAGCAACCACCCTTTCCACTTCTCGCATGGCTCAAAAAATACAGGCATCAGGAATTCATGATGACCACACAGAGGGGAATCAAAACGTTATTACAAAAAGGAGCAGAGTCATCCAAAAAAAAGAGAAGGAGAACAAAGACTCGAGACCATTAGCAAGCCAAGAGCTCCAAGAGGTGTGGCACCTCTAATACTTGAGTGAGCATGCTGCAAGTGTGTTAGTTCCCGTTGCACTCACCACAAACACCAATTCCTCCAATTATCACTCACACGAACATAACCAAATCATCTTCATCTTCTACCTGCACCAAAATAATAAAAAGACAAAGATCCAGAACCCTCATTCCAGCACCAAACATTCACGTCTAATCTTCCACAATTCTCACACATCCAACACGAGACAACAAAAACAGAGAGGAAAGGAAGGGAGAACTCTACGGCAACTGGCATCCCAGCAGTGCTCCTACAAGTGGCAACGGTGTCGTGGCGGCAGTTCAGGTCGTGGCGGTCTGAGCGGGAATGCGCGAGGCTGGAGCAGCATGGTGCGTGACGACGGGGCTCCGGGATCTGGCCTGGCTCGCACAGGAGAAGAAACAAGGAAAATATGTGATTCGGGAGGACTGGCTCTCGCCGGCGACACCTTCGGGGGTGACCGGTGACGTCGGAGTGTAGTGGCAGTGCAGTCAGAGCTATTGTGGTGTGCGGTGACGACAAAGAAAGGGGCTGCCATGGAGGGAAATAAACCTTTTAGGGTTTCTATTTTTTTTAAAACAAATAATAAGCGGTTTGGTTTGGGTTGGCAGACCCGTCTTTACTCTACGCACCCCGTCTTTAATCTCTGCACAACCCTATTTTATTTCTACGCACCCCATCTTTAATTTCTAAACACCCCCATTTTTTTAATTTCTGCACCCCTGTTTTCACTTCATACACCTCCATAATCACTAACCTCGCACCCCTGCCACACTTGTTTCATGCTTTACTTTGTGCACCCCCTTTTCCTTTAACTTGCACCCCTATTTTAATTTTATCTGCGAGTACCCCCTGATATTTACTAACCTCGCACCCCTGCCACCCTCGTTTCATATTTTACTTCGTGCACTATCATAATTGATAATCTTGCACCCCTGTTTATGTTTATCTTGTTTTGGGCATGTGTTTTATGTTTACTTCATGCACCTCACACATTACTCATGCACCCTATTATTATTATTATTATTATTATTAATTTTTTTTATTTCTTTCACTTTTGTCCTTTTTTGTTATTTATTTATTTATTTTATCCCTTTTTGTTATTTATTTATTATTATTATTTTTATTTTGAAAAGAGAAAATGAAAATATTTTAAATTATAAAAAATTACAAAAAAATAGAAAAAAATATAAAAAACCAAAAATGTAATCTTTTGTTTTGTTGTGTCTGTCCGGTCGCCCGCACCATGTGACACTCATTTTCAAAAATATCAAAAATAGTTTTCTTTCTCTTTTAGTGTCTGTCCGACCGCTCGCGTCGTATGACACATATTTTCAAGTAATTCAGAAAACACCAAAAAATACAAAATTTGCAAAATATAAAATATCAATATTTTGAAACAAAAAGGTCTTTTTTTAAGAACTACATGATCCTTGATTCTCCACCGTGAGATACGTAGGAGCAAGGCCAATCCTTGTTTCAAATCAGGTTCACCTCTAAAAAAAATCAAATCTTTTTCTCAATTGTTTTTCAAATATCTTTCTAAGAACTACGTAACCCTAATTTCTCACTTTAAATGAGAATACGTAGGACCAAGGTCAATCCTTGTCGGGCCCAAAAATCAAAAAAAAATATTTTTGTTTCTTTTTAGTATTATTTGTCTCATTATTTTTGGGGAAAATTAATATTTTGAAAACCACATCAACTTTGCATTTTTAATTAAAGGTACTGCTTTCGGGCGGGCATTGTAGGGTTTTTATGGTTTTTCATAGTTTTCCATAAATAATTATGGTGGCGACTCCAAATCGCTTTTCAAACCCGATTTCTTTTTCGGTTTGCCTTCCCGTCGTGATTTCAGTTGCGACAGTTGAGTTTACAGACCTAGTTTACGGGTCAATTTCATCGATTGATTCTACAGGTCTCCTTTACGGGCGAGTTAAGAGGTCGAGTTTATAGGCTAGGATTGAACGAGTCTGGTTTACGGGCGAGTTGACGGATGTAGTTCACTGGTTGAGTTTTAGTTTCAACTTACCGTGCGAGTTTACAGATCGAGTTTTGAAGTCATGTTTTACGGGTCAAAGAGGTTAGTCAAGGTTACAGGTCAAGTTTACAGGTTGTTATTATGGCTCATATTTTACAGGGTCGAATTTTGTGTTAAGTTTATGAGTCGTCTTTCCGACTCCAATTCACGGTCGAATTTGCGGTTACAATATGGGGCTCTTGTTTAGAGGACAAGTTTACGATCGAGTTTATTGGATTGGTTTACAGCTTGAATTTACGTGTCGAGTTTTCGGGCCTAGGTTACGGGTCTTGTTTGTGAGCTTATTTTAGTGGTCGTGGTACTCACCAGAAAAGATCTCCAATCGGCGTTCCACCGATTGAATCTCGGGGAAGGCGAGGGAAGACACAGCGGAAGACTTGTTATGGTGTTTACGCTCAGTTCTCTCTGGCTTCTCACTGGCTTGAGCAACCTGAAGAGGTAAGGACCTAATCTAGGGTTAGGGTTTGAGCAGAGACGAAAGGGTAGTGTTCTCAACCAAGTTTTAACATTCATCTCAGCTGAATTTACAATGAAATGGCTTTCCCTTTATAGAAGAAGGCAACCGGAAAACAAAACAGGAACGTCGTCTAACATAACCCTAACGGCGAGAAAGGGAGCAATGTGTGAATGAAAGAATGAAAACCCTATCACGGTTTGAACCCTAGCAGTTAAGGGTTGATGCAGACTTTGGTGGCACACGTGAAGGAAGAACCCTAACGAAGAACCCTAACGGCACTCCAATGTAAAGCAAAGGTGGAAAGGGTTTGAACCCTAGCAGAGTGGATGCGTATTAGCACTGAAATAAGATGTCTCCTTGGCTGAATGCGTGAGATGTGGACTTCAAATGATCAAGGCCCTTTAGAAGGAAACGCTGGAAAAAATGTTCTCATGTTGCTGAAGAAAAATTGTGCTGCTAGCGTCGAGGTGTGCGGAAGGATATTGGGCTGCAGAAGAGACGAGAATCTGGCCCATGTTGAAATCAAATGCAGAAAGAAACGCATGCTGAACGAATTGGTTTCTTTGCCCACTTATGATGACGGACGCTAATGGTAGTGTGGTGAAGAGTTGGGCCGCAGGCCCAATGCCAGCACTTCAAGATTTGGCAGCTTTGGAAACTAGGCTGCATTTAGCAAAACAAGCTCAATTAAAACAAATTTCATTTAATTAAAATAAAAGAAATTAAAAGAAATGGACCTAGGCGTTGGCCCAATGCTATAAGCCTTATTGGGGTCACATCAGGTCTAGTTCTCTAGTTGAGTTTCATTTTGACTCTTTGAGTTGAGTTTACGAATCGGGTATACAACTCGTGTTTTACGAGTCAAATAGGTTTGTCAAGTTTGCGGGTCGAGTTTACCGGTCATGATTATGGATCATATTTAACGGAGATGAATTTTATATCAATTTTAGGGGTCATGATTTTGGTTTGAGTTTACGATCGAATTTACGGGTCGATTGGACGTGTTGTTTTTATGCGACGAGTTTATTGGATAGGTTTAAGTGCTGAATGTACGAGTCGAGTTTTCGGGCCGAGTTTATGGATGTCATTTTTCTGGGTTAAGTTTACTGATCCAACTTGCGGGTTAATTTCATTTATTGAGTTTACGTGTCTCGTTTACGAAAGAGTTTACGGGTTAGAATTGCACGAGTCTGGTTTACAAGCGAGTTGACAAGTGTAGTTCACTGGTTGAGTTTATGTTTCAACTTTCCGTGCGAGTTTACAGATCGGGTTTAGAAGTCATGTTTTACAGGTCGAAGAGGTTAGTCAAGTTTACAGGTCGAGTTTACGGGTTGTTATTATGGCTTATATTTTACGGGGTCGAATTTTGTGTTGACTTCATGTGTCGCCTTTCCGGTTCGCATTCACGGTCGAATTTACGGTTACATTGTGGGGCTCGTATTTAGAGGATAAGTTTACAATCGAGTTTCTTGGATTGGTTTACGCCCCAAATTTATGTGTCTACTTTTTGGGCTGACTTTAAGGGTCTGGTTTGTGAGCCAATTTTAGTGGTCGTGTTTATGGGTCTAGTTCTCTTGTTTTTTTTCGTTTGGATTCTTTGAGTTGAGTTTACGAATCGAGGATACTACTCGTGTTTTACGGGTCAAATAGTTTAGTCAAGTTTACGGGTCATGATTATGGCTCATATTTTACGGAGACAAATTTTATGTCGATTTTAGGTTTGAGTTTACGATCGAATTTATGGGTCGATTGTACGTGTTGTTTTTATGGGTCGAGTTTATTTGATAGGTTTACGGGTTGAGTTTATGAGTCGAGTTTTCGGGCCGAGTTTATGGATCGCGTCATGGCCTGAGTTTACTAGTCCTGATTCTTAGTTGAGTTTACAGAACCAACTTGCGGATTAATTTCATTGAATGAGTTTACGAGTTTCGTTTACGTTAGAGTTGACGAGTCGAGTTTAGGGGTTACCATTGCACGAGTCTGGTTTACAAACGAGTTGACAGGTGTAGTTCACTAGTTGACTTTATGTTTCAACTTTCCGTGCGAGTTTACAGATCGGGTTTAGATGTCATGTTTTACAGGTCGAAGAGGTTAGTCAAGTTTACAGGTCGAGTTTACGGGTTGTAATTATGGCTTATATTTTACGGGGTCGAATTTGGTGTTGACTTTATGTGTCGCCTTTCCAGTTCGAATAACGGTCAAATTTACGGTTACATTGTGGGGCTCGTATTTAGAGGATAAGTTTACGATCGTGTTTATTGGATTGGTTTACGGGTGAGGTTTGTGAGCCAATTTTTGTGGCCGTATTTACGGGTCTAGTTCTCTTGTTTAGTTTCGTTTCGACTCTTTGAGTTGAGTTTACAAAACAGGTATACTACTCGTGTTTGACGGGTCAAATAGGTTACTCAAGTTTACGGGTGAAGTTTACGGGTCACGATTATGGCTCATATTTTACGGAGACGAATTTTACGTCAATTTTAGGGTCGTCATTTTGGTTGCAGTTTACGATGGAATTTACAAGTCGATTGTACGTGTTGTTTTTATGGGTTGAGTTATTGGATAGGTTTACGGGTTGAGTTTACGAGTCAAGTTTTCGAGCCGAGTTTATGGATCGGGTAGCGACCCGAGTTTACTGGTCCTGGTTCTTGGTTGAGTTTACAAATTCAGTTTACAGGTCAATTTCATCAATTGACTTTACGGGTCTCATTTATAAGCGAGTTGACGGGTCGAGTTTACGGGTTAAGATTGCACGAGCCTGGTTTACGGGCGAGCTGACGGATGTAGTTCACTTGTTGAGGTTTAGTTTCAACCTTTCGTCCAAGTTTACGGATCAGGTTTAGAAGTCATGTTTTACGAGTCGAATAGCTTAGTCAAGGTTACAGGTCGAGTTTTTAGGTTGTTATTATGGCTCATATTTTACAGGGTCCAATTTTGTGTTGACTTTGTGGGTCGTCTTTCTAGTTCGAGTTCACAGTCGAATTTACGGTTACATTGTGGGGCTCGTGTTTAGAAGAAAGGTTTACGATCAATTTTATTGAATTAGTTTACAACCCGAATTTACGTGTCTAGTTTTTGGGCTAAGTTTACAGGTCAAGTTTGTGAGCCAATTTTAGTGGTCATGTTTACGGGTCTAGTTCTCTAGTTTAGTTTCGTTTTGACTCTTTGAGTTGAGTTTATGAATCAGGTGTACGACTGGTGTTTTACGGGTCAAATAGATTAGTCAAGTTAATGGGTCGAGTTTACGGGTCATGATTATGACTCATATTTTACAGAGACTAATTTACGGGTCGATTGTACGTATTTTTAGTTTGAGTTTATAATCGAATTTACGGGTCGATTGTACGTGATGTTCTTGTAGGTCGAGTTTATTGGATAGGTTTACGAGTTGAGTTTACGAGTCGAGTTTTTAGGCCTAGTTTATGATCGGGTAATGGCCCGAGTTTAATGGTCGTGTTTCAGGGTTGAGTTTACAAATCTAGTTTACGGGTTAATTTCATCAATTGAGATTACGGGTTAAGATTGCACGAGTCTGGTTTACATGTAAAGGAAATATCATTGAAAATGTACTAATAAAATCAATTTGATTTAAATTACGTAGTTCAAAACTTCACTTTGTCAAAAACTCCCAATAACATTTGCAGATAAAAGAAAATTACATAATTTTTAGTATCTGATTTAAAACAACTAAATAAATTATAAAATCTCTCGTGTTCACCCCAACCTCTCATCGATCTACTCCATGCCAAAAGCATCTGTATTATCATCTGCTCTCGTATAACACACACGTTATACAATCATCGCACTAACAACAAACACACAAACAAACAAATAGGGGTAAGCTAACCATAAACAATGATATTCATAAAAGAAATTCATAAATTAAATATGTCTAATAATACACCACAATGCATTCAAGTAACATGGAAACATTATGATAACAATCCATCCTTGGTTTGAACACACAAACCCCAAATCCAAACAATCATACTAAACCAAACATAGTATCACATTCATCTAAAATCTTCAAACATATTTGGGTTTTTGCGGCCTCTCACCCCACAAAATCTAGTTTCCTAGAATAGATGATTCGATGTGTCCCACTATCGCAGCCAGACTGTTTCCCTTATTCATCAAGGAATTATGAGTAAAAACGTCGATGCATCGCACATCAGGCACTATACTCGGAACGAGCTGAAATAAGGTGAAACATCACAACACACTTCATTCCACCAAGAGCTTTCAAGCAATGCAAAACACTCTCAACATGCAACACATGAGATTTACATATTGCCAACAAAATACGCACCATCACATCATGATGAAGGATTATCTTGTTCCCTTTTAAGATTATTGAATATGGTGTGAGTTGATTAAGAAAGCTAAGTGAAATCCCCACTGGACATTAAGATAGCAAGCTATCTAGATGTGAAGGTTCCTTTCACAAAGCTCAAGAGAAGAAGATGATGGATTGATTCAAAATAAAAAGGAAATGGAAAAGACATAAACCATAGAAAACCAAGAATAATTAAAGGAAGAAGAAAACATAAAATGGAAAGGAAAGAAATGGTAAAAAATGTGAGAAGCACGCCACTACAAGGCTAGGCTAGAAGCCATGGCAACCTTGA
>Ga0214545_1012417_pt1 | contig 11143 bp, 10 predicted proteins | sample CNSS4metaG_FD_160064 | JGI IMG/M metagenome (GOLD analysis project Ga0214545, IMG submission 160064) | Root nodule microbial communities from cowpea collected in UCLA plant growth center, Los Angeles, California, USA - CNSS4 | ecosystem: Host-associated > Plants > Roots > Nodule | place: USA...
TCTAAATTAATTGCACTTGAAGGTCCCACTTCGTCTTGAGAAGTTATATCTACAAAAAAAATATATATTTTAGGCTTTCATATAAAGTATCAACCAAAAAATATATAAAGTTTTCATATAAACTCACTTTGCTCAAATTCATCAAGCTCTTTAGGATCCTCATCAAAAAGTATAGAGAAAGGTGTTCCTCTTAACCAATCTTGTGTGCAAACAAGTACTTCCACTATTTTAGGCGTTAGGCAACACCGATAAGGACTAACCACCCTTCCTCCTGTACTGAATGCACACTCTGATGCTACGGTAGAGATAGGAATGGCTAACACCTCTCGAGCCATGTTTGCAAGGATAGGAAAACTAGTTGAGTTGACCTTCCACCAATGTAAAACATCAAGCTCAACTGATTTTGTATAAGGTTCAGGATCCTCTCTCAAATATTTATCAAGCTCTGATATATAATCAAATCTACGTCCTGTAGCTCTTAGGTAGAAACTCATGCCATGAGGATCATCATCTTCATCATCTAGTTGGGATTCTTGTTGGCTACTTTGAGAACCCTCCTCAATCCCTTGATATTGATCATAAAGTGCTTTTAAAGATGACAATAATTTTGATTTCAATCCACTGGCCATGCTAGATTCAAATATATAGTCAATGAAGTAATTAACAAAATCCAACTTACTCCTAGGGTCAAGCACAACAACAATCAATAATAGTATATTAATTCCATTGGGATTTCCCCAATATTTGTCATACTTACCCTTCATCCTCATTGCCATCGATCTTATGCTCACATCACTACTCTCAGAATATTGTCGAATCTTTTTACCAATTCCAAACACCTCCTTCATATACATATGACTAGTGACATAAGAAGAACCAGAAATGCGCATGGTAGAGTCATAAAACATCTTTAAGAATGGTAGAACAGACCTCGCATATTCCCAATCCTCTTTTAATGGCACACCACTACTTTTGGCCATTTCAGCACCAAATTTCTTATCTTGCATATCTAGCAAGACAAATGCATCTTTGTACTTCAAGCTTGCCTCTAACCTTAGATAAGTTGAATTCCATCTGGTTTCAACATCAAGGCGAACAAGACCTTTATAAGAAATTCCCTCTTGTTCAACACAAGCCTTGAATCTAGCAAATCTAGCTGGAGAAGATTTCACATATTTAACTACACTTCGAATTTTTGAAATTGAATCCTTTATCTCTTTTAACCCATCCTTCACAATCAAACTTAATATATGTGCACAACAACGCATATGAACATATTCTCCCTTTAAGACAAGACAATTTCATGATAACATCCTTCTTTTGAGGTATTGGACCCCAACATCATTTGCTGTAGCATTATCCACAGTGACACTAAGGACTCGCTTCAACTCCCAATTATTCAAACAAGTCTCAACATGTTTAGCAATGAGCTCCCCTGAATGACCTGTTGTTTGAGAAAAAATCAAAATTTTCTTATGAAGCTTCCAATCATCATCAATAAAGTGAGCTGTTAAACTCATGTAGTTTAGGTTTTGGATTGAAGTCCATGTGTCTGTAGTTAAGCAAACCCTCCCACACTGCTTTGATAGAAAAATTTTCAACTTTGTTTTCCTCTTCATATAATTGCCACATTTCACGCCTTAATGTAGTGCGGGATGGGACCTCAAATCGTGGTTGCAAGGACCGTACAAAGTCACGGAAGTCTTCATCTTCCATAAATCGAAAAGGAAGCTCAGATTTCACAAACATCTTCACCAACTTCATTCGAGATGCATTCTGGTCAAACTTAGAAATAGTTGGTGAAGGGCCAACACTAGCCCCTTCTGTAGTTGATGATGACAATTTTTGCCTTTTGAATGCTTCTCTATTAGGATTTTCCTTGCATCTTATCAAATGATTCCTCATCCCACTTGTTCCAGCCAAATATTTAATCAAATCACCACAGTAATTGCACTTAGCCTTCTTCTCAAAATAAGGTTTTTGTTTGGTAAAATGCCCCCACACATCTAACCGACCTTTACTATGCTCAGTTGACGATGTAGCCATACAAGGAGGTAAAGGATCAATCCCAGAAGTAGTTGGTGTGAGAGTTTCGACAGTTTTTGGCAATGTAAAATCCATCTGATCCGTGTGATAATTAATGAGGGTTTGGGAACCTCTAAAGCTAGAAGATGATACACATATTCCAAAACTAAATACACATATATTACAAAACCTCTAGCAAATTCATGTCAAAATAAATACACATATATTACAAAACTAAATACTACTCATTCCCTCTTAAACAATTCCCATGACAAAATAAATACACATATATGAAATGGATAAGAGAATTATCGAATGTTAAGGTTAAGGTTTGAAAAATACCAATTGATGCTCAGCAATAGTGAAATTAAAGATGGCAAGGTTAGGAAGAAAACCTAATAGAAGTATGTCTCGACGACAACAACAAGGAAGGCAATGAAAAGCTTTGTCTCAACAGTGGTGGTGAAAGAAGCGCAGGAATGGAGTGTTTCGTTACCTAGCTAGAAACAGAACACAAAAACGAACGAAGAAAACTTGAAAAAAATTATAGATGGAATTCAGTTTAGTTCAGTGTCTAATTAACTAATAACAGTGCAGTTTTTTAAAACTGAACTGATTTATGATTCAGTTCAGTTAACTATATAAGTAGTTTAGTTATTTTCAATTTTTTATAGTACAGTTAACTGTAGTTTAGTACAGTTACAGTAACTTTGCCCAACCCTACAAGTGAGCTTTTGTGTGCTTGCACTTGGTCTACTTCTTAATATGTTATATCCATTGTAAGCACTACAAATATTTCAAGTTAGAATACATGTCATTATGCAAGATTAATGTAATTAGAGATGTTAAATGGAATTGGCTTACATGTCCACTATTTGTTTAAAGTAGGTAGAAGGCCTCCTATGCATAAAGCATAACCATACAATAGTATGATCATGGAGTGATATAAGTAGTAGCTACCAACGACGCCTACTTTGAAAATTTGGTATACTACAACATATTTAAGTAGTTTACTATATAGGTTATTATATAAAGATAGACTTACTTGTGCATGTATGGAGCAAAGTAAATATTTTTTATTTCCTCTATAATGAAGGATTGACCCCAACCAAGGATGGAGGTACATGCTTAAGAAGACTAAGCATGTTTAGAAAGGAAGTTCACTAATCTTTCATCCCTTTCATTTGTGTTTGTTATTTTTGATTCCCTAAGTTGACTTAGTTGAATCAACTTTAGTTGACTTGTTGACCTTTGACTAGGTTTGACTTGTTGACTATAGTTGACTTGACTTAAGCCAACATGCTAATCTCTGTTTATTTTCTTTATAGGTTAATTAGGAGTAAGAAAGCAATGCTAGGTGGCACATGGTGATTGGGGAGAATAAATGATGTGGAGGAGAGGGTAAAGCAAAGGCATAAAGAAAGTGTACCTATGTACCTTTGGTCTCCTTTGTTTTTAGCACACTTTGGCCACTTTTTGGAGACATATGAGACACATTCTTTGTCTCCTTTTGTGCTAGAAGGAAATTAGACTTGCACACACCATAGTTAGCTCTTTTGTCTCTCATTTTTGTAACCTTATTTGACCTAGTTTGTAGAAGCTAGGGTTAGATTTTTGTAGAGACATCCTTAGGTATCTTTTATTTGCTTAGAGGCCCCTAAACTCTTCTATATAAGGGAGGCTCCTAGTCATGTAAAAGGGTTGAACATTTTGAAGTAAAAACATTCTTGTGTCTCAACCATTTGTGAGAGTTTTCTCCCTAGGGACTGAATACTTTTAAGCCCTATCTTGTATAGCAAGTGGCGGCACACATCCACTCATCTTCAAGGTTGCCATGACATCTAGCCTAGCCTTGTAGTTGCATGCTTCTCACATTTTTTCCATTTCTTTCCTTTCCATTTTATGTTTTCTTCGTCCTTTAATTGTTCTTGGTTTTCTATGGTTTATGTGCTTTCCATTTCCTTTTCGTTTTGAATCAATCCATCATCTTCTTCTCTTGATCTTTGTGAAAGGAAACTTCACATCTAGATAACATGTTACTTAATGTCTAGTGGGGATTTCACTTAGCTTTCTTAATCAACTCATACCATATTCAAAATCTTAAAAAGGAAAGATAATCCTTCATCATTTGGAAATCAGAGCTCGGTTTTTTCTCTTTCGAATTCGTTTCGGATTGTCGTTCTCAATTTCTTCGCATTTGGGTTCTGTCGTGTTGTTCTCGTTCGTTGATTTGGTTTTCTCATTGTTCATTTTGTGCGCTCGTCTTCATTTCCATTCAAGTTGTGGAGGTTATTTTCGTAACTCTTCGTGTGGCTTTTGACTCAGTGATTTTGAGTGGTCTCAACCCAAAAAGGTACTATCTATGGTTTATTTTGGAGTTGATCAGAGCATTCTTTCTCAATATCGTGTTGTGCCTTGCTATTGTGAGTGTGCATCCCAAGAATCAGCGAATTCTGAAACGCTACCTTAAGACCTCAAAGCTCTAACGAAGATTGTTAGAAGTTCGCAAAAGCTATTGATATTGTCCTAAGTTTGGTGTTGCAAGAAAAATTGGTTTGGTTTATGATTGTTAAAATTTTGATTCTATTGTGGGAATCCCTGGATGGCACGCACCAATAATGTTCGAGGCGTGGTTTATATGTGCTACACTTGAAATTAGGTTGGTTAGTTGGTTGCAACCCACATGTTTATGTTTTTGTTTCAATGGACAACTCCTTAGCAAAAGTTTGTCAACATCATCAAATTTTTGTTCCTTTCATTGATCTGTTCAGTATTTTAGTCCCTTCATTCGATACTTGGTTCTTTCATGTGCTGGTAGTGGTGAATTTTGATTGGCACATTGCAAAATCTTGGGGTTTGATGAGTGTTTTTTTTGTGCGGTGCAGTTGTAACAACATGGAATTACAATTGGACGTGGGTGTTACCATCACGCAATTACAATTCATTTGATCCAAAACATTTAAAGCTTGTGATGTGGTCCATTCTAGCACGTTTCAGTAGTCACGTTTGAGTTTTGCAACCTGAAAGCAAGCTACTTTTAATTTGGTGATTGGTTTACTCGTGGTGCCAAACGGTGCAAAGAAGGAACCAATTAAGCACATTGTTACAACATCTATTCTCTTTCACTGACTTCATCAAGCAACAACAACCAATTTTTGTTTATGGTAGCTTGGAGTTTGAGTGACTGCTGTAAGACACGTGAAAATTAATTAATTAATAAATGCGGATAGTGAGAGCCTTTATGGCATTTAATTCGGACATGTATGACGTGGAAAAGTACTAGCTTAAGTGGTTGAGAGTACTTAATTATGTGAGAGGACTTGGGTTCAAGTCCTCTGTGTGCCAATTATGTGTTATTTGATTTATTATTATTATTTTTAATAATATGCGTGATCATGTTGAGTGATAATGTAATCATAGAATTATATGAATTATCACGAAACATGAATTGGTTGAATGGTTGTGCTTTGATTTGACATTGGAATGGTTATGGGTCCGAACCTTGGTGGAACCAAATTAGGCTTTCTTTATTGTCAATTTTATTTTTGGCATGAAGGTGAAAGGTTAGATGAAACCCTAGCTGAATGGGCAGCTAATGGAGGGTTGTAAAACCATCATAAAACAATCATTGAATGACCATTAAGCTAAGTAAATTCCAAATTTCGTTTTATGATAATTAACCTTCATTAACCCCTAATTAAGTGACCAATTGAGGAGAAAAAAAGGGTTTTTGGAGCTGCCAAAGGAAAGAGTTGTAAAAGGAGAGTATTCTAAATCTGTGTTGTGTGATTTTTTGGGTTTCTGTAAGGAACCGCCTGGCGGCGAAGCCTTGTGCCGCTAGGCGACATAAGCTGGCCAACCCAATTTTCTGGGTTTTGATGAACTGCCCAACGGTGATGAACAACCACCAGGCGACACGAGTTCTAATTGGGGAGAAATCGCGTTCTAATCTTTATGAATGATTAGACATCATATTTCATTGAAAATTCGTGGAATTGGGGTTTAATTGAGATGAAAATCGCATGAAGGTTATCTTAGGGTTGGTGAATTGGGGATTTCGAAAACGACACTAATCTAAATAGAAAATGTGAATGAATTCGAGTATGGGAAGTGTTAGAGATGAATTGTAATCCTAAAAGATGGAATCATATCTTACAGAGTCATGAATTGGTTTAAATCAGAGTGGTTGTGAATGGGTTGAGGTTCGCAGGTGCATAGAAGAATGTTGGGGTTCCTGGAACAACAGGAACTGCCTAGCGACACATTGGTTACCGCCAGGCGCTATACCAGAGATGCGAGAGGTGCTCTAATTCACGAAAAACGCTGCTTTTTTTTATTTTCGTGGAGTAGGAATCGCCCGGCGCTGGCTTTGTACCACCAGGCGCAAGGTTCCTGATTGTTGGGTGATAGGCGCCACCATTTTTTTTAGTTTGCGCAATTTTCCTAAAACTGCATTTTCCGGTTCGTTAACCGTCCGATTTAGGTGAAATTTTGACAGGTTGTCCATAACATGTAGTTCTTCACTTTGAACGGTGGAGATTTTAATTGGAGGTCATTAGCAAGAGATATATATTATGCACCATTGCTGGTTTCACAATTTATCTTGTAAGCAAATTGATCATATGGGCGTATAAAACAATTTATGGAAAGTTAAGGGAGCTATCATAGGTAATGTAAATATTAAGGTGCTGCCAGGACCGTAAACGAATATATATATATATATATATATATATGTATATATATATGTACTGGTTTGAGGTGGGGAACACACGGATATTACCTAACTATTTTAAAGCCCTTTGGAAGGAATAACTTTGTGGCAAATGGCTGAAATAACATGGTTGGAGTTGGGGATACCCTTACATGTATATGAAATTAGCACATGGAGTACAGGGAATTGTTATGGGAATAGAGGTGGAAATTCTGTTGTAGCACTTACACGAACTTGGAAAAAATCAGGCTACAGGGGGATAACCAGTACAACTCATTGTACTAATGTATCGCTTGGCGGAAGGTTTGGAGCCACCAGGCAGTAGTTTGAAAACCAATGGCTACTGGAACGCGTGGCACCTGGCAGTGAGGAGTGTCTCGCCAAGCGATAACTGCAAGCATGGGCATCAAAGGCGTGTTTGCGCTTGGCGGTACGTGACCCCCGCCAGGCATTCATGAACACGGGCAACTCCTGGCGCCTCATGAGCAGCGCCAAGCGGTTTTGCTGCAGCAGATTGGTGTTATGCTTGCTATAATATGCGTGATCAACAAGGCTTCTAGAATATCTTAAGGGTCGGCTTGTTGGTGTTCCTTGAGTTGTGGCTTGAAACATATCCCTTGAGTTGAGCTCGGGATAGGGTTTAAGCATGTGGCATTCCTTGAGTTGTGGCTCGGAATGGCATCCCTCGAGTTGAGCTCGGGTTGGCGAGTGTTGCTGGTGTGAGTGTGCTGGTTGTGGCCAGTACATATGGGTCTAGATAGATTGCCCTCCTCAATAGTCAGCTGACGAGTTTAGTAGTCTTGGGACGTTGCAAACTATGTTCGTATTTGGGAACTCCACCTGGCGTTACGGTGTGATCCGTAGCATGGTTTTCTCGCACGTGCTCTATCGGTTGTGGCCGATAGGTATGGCAACAAGACATCTTGAGGTACTCACTAAAAGACGTAGAACACGATTAACATGGTTGTGGCCATGTGGTATGTAACACCCCAATTTTGGGATGCACGGAACATTAGAAAATTTTTGCATTTAGCAGAAAAAGAATTAACATTGAAAATGTACTAATAAAAACTTTTATATTAATTTAAATTACATAATTCAAACCGTCACTTTGTCAAAAACTTCCAATAACATTTGCGGTCAAAAGAAAATTACATAATTTTTAGTATCTGATTTAAAACAACTAAATATATTATAAAAACTCCCGAGTCCACCCCAGCCCCTCGTCAATCTACTCCATGCCAAGATTATCTGCAATATCATCTGCTCCCATATAATACACACGTTATATGATCATCGCACATACAACACACACAAACAAACAAATAGGGGTAAGCTAACCGTACACAATGATATTTATAAAATAAATTCATAAATAAAACATGTCCAATATTACTCTACATCGCATTCAAGAAACATAGAAACATTATGATCACAATCCATCCTTGGTTTGAACACACAAACCCCAAATCCAAACAATCATAACAAACCAAACATAACATCACATTCATCTAAATTCTCCAAACATAGTGATCATAATCAAACTTTGGTTTTCTGCGGCTACTCACCCCACAACAACATCTAGTTTCTTAGAACAGATGGTTCGACGTGTCCCACTTAAAGCACCCAGACTGTCTCCCTTATTCCTCAAGGAATTATGAGTAAAAACGTCAATGCATCGCACATCGGGCACTAAACTTGCAACGAGCCAAAATAAGGTGAAAACATCTTTCCCCTCCCCATTGCTTCACACAAGCAAGAGGGTAGAACACTCGAACCAATCCTCTACCACTGCTTCACACAGGCGAAGAGGACCCCTTTCCATTGATTCACACAGGCGAAAGAGTCTTCACTGGGTTCCTAGGTACCGAAAACCTCACACAACACCCATTTCCATATTTATATACACTTATATTCCATATTTAATATTTTCATAAAATAATTAAAATAAATAAACAACACTTAACTTAAATCAATCAATTAATTATTTCATCAAATATCAAAATTAAATAAAATACTTAATTTAAATAAATCCACAATCTCAAACAAGCCATCAATTTTTCCATGTGTCTTCCTTTTATTTTAATTTTTCCCGAGTCTCACATTCTCCCCAACTTCAAAAATTTTTGTCCTCGAAAATTGTCTACCGAGAAAAATAAAACATCTTGCATACTTAAAATTTTGCACACATCACAAGATGAAATAAAAATCTCATATCAAATAAATTTGTACACATAAAACATTCACCACAAATATAAAATAAAAACCTCATATTTCTTAAAAAAATTATATATATATATATATATATATATATATATATATATATATATATATATATCCTTATCTTAATCCTAGAAAACACAATCCTCCATGAAGTAACGTAAGTAAAATATATTTTTCATAAAATAATCTAACATACAACCTTTCTTTTCTTTCCACAGATAGCTTTATACCTTTTGCATTTGCACAATATTTTTAAATAAAATTATAATTTGTAAATAAAATAAATTATTCAGAATCCATACCATTATTAAACTTTAGCAAAAAAAGAAAAACCACAAAATAATTATATAACAACATGAAATTTTTTTACATACCTTTAAAACAAATAATCTCATAGAGAAAAACAATCATATTGTGATATTATGCAACATTATATTACACACACATAAAATTCACATCGCCTGATTCCAACATACGCATAACTCATCAAAGATAACAACCAAAAACATGTTCCCAACTAAAACATGCAATCAACAACATATTACCACCAAGTAATCTCTAACAGTATGTCATTCTCTCATAACCAACCACTCTACCTTTCCTACGCACCAACGCCTCGTGGAGGGAACAAGCCACAACCCTTACCTGCTCACCAAATCTGGTAAGAGCACTGTTAGTTTTGAAATGGTGAGTTTAGCCAAGAAGGGGGGGGGGTTGAATTGACTTTATAAAACTTTTTTGAAAGCTTAAACCTATTTTCAATTGAATCTAATGGACTAGAAATTTTTGATGTAAATGCAGCAGACCAGTACACTTTCAGTCGATTAAAATATAAAACAACAGACTAAATTGTTTTTGATGCTATGAAATAGTCGACTAAAAAGACAAATCAGTCGGCTAAAATACTAGAGAATTATGCAGAATGCAGAATTCACGAATTGAACTCAAATAAGAATCTTTTACATACAAGACATTTTCCAATCAGTATTTATAACAAGTTTAAAGCCTCAGATTACACAAGAACGCATTAAATCACACAAAAGATCAAATTGCCTGGTTTTCTTGAGTTGTTAAAGAGTTTCAAAGAGAGGGAGATGAGGGAAAGAAGAATGCACAACTATTTTTATACTGGTTCACTCAATCACAGAGCTACATCCAGTTTACCAGGACAACCTGAGCCTGGTTTCCACTATATTCAAAAGTTTTACAAATCACAAACCAAGATTACACTTTTGAACACAAAAACAAACAAGATTTTTGACTCACAAAAATCTAGACACACAACCTACAAGAATCACACTTGCAGACCTGAAATCACATCAGGCAAACCATCCAAAGGTACAAGAACATCCAAACCTGATGGTGGTTGTCCCTAGTCAACCAGATATATGTTCTTCAAGTTACTCACAAGCCAAAATGCCTCCAAGATCAACCAAGATCTTCAAAGCATGAGTCCAACCTGTGTATTGCAGAGAAAGAACGCTTCCTAACGATGAATGACACAGTTTCGTTCAGAAAAACTCAGATTTGCACCTCTGCTCGCGAAAACACAGCTTATATATCTGGTTTAAATGAAAACAGTCGATTGAATTTTCTGTACAGTTTGCAGATTTCACCTGACTTAAGTGAAATCAGTTGATTGAAAAATAATTCAACTGATTGAATGCATTCATACCAGTATATAGCAAGCCTTTTAACCTGTTAAAACCCATTTTAACAGATTAAAAGAGACACACTAAGGCACACAAGACATCTAACCTATGTCATATAGCTTATCAACAATGTATAACACTAACACATTACAGTTAACATGTTATATATAGATTTAACACACTAAAACTTAATCTTCAAGAGGATCTTCATCAATCTTCATCAAACACTTAAGATCTTCATGCACATGGCTTTATCAATTCCTTGCTTTCAAGCTTGCTTGTGCCAACAATCTCCCCCTGAATTGATGAAGCCAACACCCTCGAATTGAATTGATGAGCTAAGATCCATAGAGAAACCTGAAAAAGGTTTTGCATACAAGATACAAATATTCCAAATATATAACTAAGCAAAAGCACACAAGCATACATACATATCACATATGCATATGCTCCCCCTATCACTAATAATATGATTTAACTTCAGATTTTAGATTAAGTTTGCAGTATTATATGATTCCAGTAGATTTATTTC
>Ga0214545_1012418_pt1 | contig 11143 bp, 4 predicted proteins | sample CNSS4metaG_FD_160064 | JGI IMG/M metagenome (GOLD analysis project Ga0214545, IMG submission 160064) | Root nodule microbial communities from cowpea collected in UCLA plant growth center, Los Angeles, California, USA - CNSS4 | ecosystem: Host-associated > Plants > Roots > Nodule | place: USA...
TTTTTTTTCATTCAGTTCCTTGTTTTGTGCGGGTGGAGGTGGAGGATTTCAAGCAATCTTGGGCAATGGATTCAATGTCAGGGACGATGTTTCTTATGGCTTCTGGCATGAAGGTGCGAAGAACAAGCCTTCTCAAGTTAGCATGGTACTCTCCCTGGTGAAAGAAGATAGCTTGTTTTCCCAACATCCTCTCTTTGCTAGCTGGTGTTGTTGAGAAAAATAAAATGGTAGGTCGTGTGGGCCTTCAACTTCCACCGCTTAGCTGTTCGTGAATGGTTTGGAAATCAAGAACTGCAAGTTTCTGTATAAATCAAACCACGGCACTGCAATAAATAATAAACATTACTATATGCAACTTTTTCAGAGTTTTTCAATGAAATTTTGGTTTTCATTATCAACAGAAAAAACGTTATGTATTGAGATATTTTGATAAAGATTCATCAACTTTATGTATTGTTTTTAATAAAGTTCATATAATAACGAAAAAAAAAAGCATTTTAAGGACACTCCTTCATTGTTGTAATTAATAGAATTAAAATGTAACCTAACTTGAATTTAACTAAATGGTCAAATTATTAGACGATACCGATCCTTTATTTGTTTTTACGGTCTGGTGTGTAATTTTAAAATATTTTTCTTTCTAGGGTTATTTCAAGAAAATTAATTCAAAAATTCATTTTTTTATACAAGGGTATTACGGTAACTTAATAAATATATCTATTTTAACAATTAATTTTATCTATCACATCAATCAAATCTTTCACTAATTTTTATAAAAATTATTTCCAAATCCACTCACCTTACCTTCTAAATTCACTCAAAAAACACAAATATTCATCCACCCAAATCTACACAAATCCATCTTCACACTCTCTTACATATCCATCTACACAAAAAAAGACACCCTTAAAGTAGTCATTTGAATAAGTTTAAGCAATAACAGGTACGAGGCCATAGAAGCCTAAGAATAGAGAATAAAACAGAGTCTGGGCTTTGGATTTGATGAATTTTCTCAATTTAATATTATTTCTCCTGAAGAAGATTTATTAATTTTGGTGTTAGTTTGAGTAAATGTTGACCGATTCTAAATCTGTATATCGTAAATATGTTTAAAAGTGAATTCATTCATATTTGACCTTTGATTGTTTGTTTCATAATTTTTTTACAGTTATTTAATTGAGTTGATTTTTTTTATTATATTCTTGAGTTAAATATCTTTAATTTGAGTTTAAGAATGTAATATTTGAAGATCCGTAAAAGTTTCAGTTTTATTTGGTTATACACTTTACTTTTAAATTTGTTATACATATTCTTTATACAGTTTGTTAATTATATATATTCTGTTATAGTTTGTTTTACAGTTTTTCATACGCATTTCGTTTTTGGTCTTCTTTGTATAAACTTTGTATAAGCATCCTTTTCAGTTGGTGAGCTTCTTAAGATTGACGGTTGGTTTCTTTTATGTCACCATTTCTATTTTCTCCTCTTTCTTTTCCTTATGAATTGTCAGCAGAGATGTGAAAAAAAAATTTGTACTCCATATATTCGAGAATAAATTTCATAATGAGTAAGAAATTGATAATAAATATTGTGAATGAAACAAGCACGCGTATTTTTTATACCCACAAATTAACAGAACATGTAGAATATTATAGTGTTCGTAACCTCTAAATACCCGTTATAAAATTTATGAGATACTTAAATTTTGTTTAAAATTTATGAATATTATGTATTATATTTTATTTGAATTTATGATTAAAATATGTTATTAAATATTTTAAATTTTTGTTTGTAAATACTTATAAGTACACATGGATATTAAAAAAATATAAATTTTCTACAACAGATACTTACACGAATATAAATATAAAGACGAATCTGAAACAAATATTTATCTTGCAACTAGAATGAGAGGAAACTACTGCCGGTATCCTTGCAGAAGGTTTTAATCTCGTTCATATACATATGTTGAATAAGAATCTCTATATTCTTAAAGAAAACTCATTCAATCTTTCAAGGAATCATGATCATGTTTTTCACAACCCAAAAAAGAAGCACTTAAACATACAGAGACAAATAATAGACATGAAACGACATGTTATACTAATTGTTAATTAAAAAATCGAATGGATTGGACTTCAGACCGGATTGAATCACACAGATGAATAAATTTTAGGCTACACCCTATCACATTTCTGCCAGCACCTTATTACGTCCAGAATCTATTTTCCGGATCATAATAAACAATTCTGGAAATTTTTTTCCGAAAAGCAATCACCTCTTTCTATTATGGAAAGATTTCCTGAAGGGTTTTTTTATGGGGTGGAGGGAGAAATTTAATGGGGTGTAAGAAACAACAGCCTAAATTTTAACATCTTTAAATAACTGTTGAAAGATACCTGAGGAGATTATCTGAATGGATTGGATTTCAGAGCGGAGAAATAGATGAATAAATTTGATCATCATGAGGAGATGATCTGCACCAATGTCCCAAAATTAATGGCAAATATGTCCAAAATCAACAATGCAGTGTGGTGCCATGACGCATTATCATTAGTCATATAAAAACATTTTAAATTCATTCACAAAAGAAAATACACGTATCCAACCACTCATTTATAGATGCACTCTTGATCTTTGTGTTTCTATGACCTTTAAAAGTGTTTCTGTGTAAAAGAGCAATTCTCTTTAAATACCATCTTTGTATAAATTATTTTAAAAATGAGAGACAGAAATAGAAAAACAGAGAAAGGTGGTACTTATAAATTATATTATACTATCATATAACTATTATGTTTATAAATCAAATGTACAGACACTTAGTAATTATATACCCTGAGCTTTTAACCTTTAGGTGATAAAATTAAGGCTCAATTGCACAAATTGTTCAAAAATAGCTTCAATAATAAAATTGTTCAAGATATTAATTTCACATTAAAACCATTCTCTAAACCAAACAAACATTTATAATTTTGTCAACAACCTCCATGATGGTAGTAGTTTTTCTATATATGCAACTATTTTCACTTTCAAGCTTCACTTAAGAAATGTCACCACCACCTTGAATATGATTGCACTATCCAACCCGTCATGAAAAAAGTGGGATGGATAGTAGAAATGATATTTCAGTCCGGGTGAATTAAAGTTCAGAGAAGTCTGCCACGATATTAGAAATTACATGCATGATGATGGGCCAACATAACCAAATCAAATTAAAAAGATTACCATCATAAAACTAGAAACCAGTTGTGTTGTTATACATTGACATAATGTCTTCTCAACATTGAGATCCAATCGTAATTTGCTTCTTGCCCACACCTTATTCCATCTCAGCTCTTAGATAAGGATCACATCTTTGAAGGAGAGCGGTACCAGCCCCACGGTTCATCAGAGATGTACTGAGTCACTTGCTTCACACTTAAGTAATTATCAAGTCCCCTGAAAATGTTAATAAAAAGAGTTACTCACAAGCTTAAATAAAACTAAAAAAGCTTTATCTTCCACTCCGTATCTGAAAATGATCGAGGTGAAGTCTTGTTTTCTCTTTTGCAATCATACAAGAGTCTAGAGCATTCAACATTCTAAGGACTTCAACTTATAAGTGTGGGTTTTCTTCTTCTGTTTTGGATGTTGGACATTGTGTCCATAAAAAAAGAAGGCACTTGTATTTGTTGATTTAGGAAATAAAGACCATACCATTCTCCTAATTCACGACCAAAGCCGCTGCGTTTAATGCCTCCCCATGGGGCTTGAGTGAAGCATGGTTGAGAACAATTAATCCACACAATTCCAGCCTTAAAAGCCTGCATTGAACAAAGACGATCTATTAAGAAGCAGAAACGATCCAATTAATATGTTGTTTTCCATGATAACCTAGGACCAGTCTCACCTTAGTAATGCGCTCACATCTTTCTAGATCATTTGATATTACAGCAGAACCTAAGCCATATCTGTGGAAAGTCAAAGTATATCAGATATCAAAACACAAATGAAGAGAACTACAAGTTTAAAGACGAAGTTAAAGTCAGTGCACAGAAAACCACCAACTCACACAGTGTCATTTGCTAGATCAATAGCTTCTTCCTCAGTGCTAAATGTTTTTACACAGAGAACAGGTCCAAATACTTCTTCTTTCCAAATTTGCATAGAGGTAGTCACATCAGTTATGACAGTCGGTTCAACAAAGAATCCTTTCTTTAGATGCTGCCATTGAATTTGAGAAAGAATATCCAGTCCTCAAGAATTGCAGAAGCACGTAACCAAAACATACCTTCAAAGAAAGTATTAATCATACCTCAGGGCGAGACCCACCAGTCAAAATGGTTGCACCCTCACTCTTAGCATTCGAGATAAACTTCAATACTTTTTCATACTGAACCATATATAATACAAGTATTAGATATCACATAGCCTTGAAGAAAAGTGTGCTTATATCAATAAGATATTTTAAGTTGCAAAACCAGAAAGAAAGCTAAAGCATGGAAACATATAAATCGAGCAGGAGAAGGTTCCTTCTTCCCTGATTCCCTCTCATGATATATACAGCCAGCTAACCAATAATTCTTGTATTGAAGCTTTTGTATACGCTTAGCTAGACCATAACTCCATCTATGATCTCACAGCCAGTCCCAAACCAAGATAAAAAAGGAAATTGTTCTGGGTCTTTGACTACCAAAGTAAAACTTATGGATATTAAACACATTCAGTCTGATCAAAATTTCATAATTAATGATTATATCATATTACCATTACATTTTCATTTTGACTAATAAATAAGGCATTTGCATTTGAACATACCAAAGCATACCCGTCCTTTACTAGAAAGAGAGTAAGGTGTAAGTGTAAATATTATAGCATATAAAGAAGTAAGAATCGGCAAGTTACCTGTCCCTCACTAACAACAGGGCCTAGTCTGCAACCTTCTTCCAAGGGATCAGAAATTTTGATATTTTTTATCCATTTCACAATCCTATTCAAAAACTCCGTTGCTATACTTTCCTGAAACAACGATAGTACCTTTGTTTATCAGTTTTAGCAGATAAATGTCAACATAATTCCTACCAAGTTGTTTAAAAAAATTCAACCACAGTTGAAGTTAATATGATAACTGCCATATACGTTTACAAAGAAGAAGAAAAAAGAAGTTGCATATACTTGTTTTTTAAGATATCCGTGTGTTGAGGAAGGAGCAGGATCTATCCAGTAAACTTACATGTACAATAAGGCGGGAAGTTGCACTGCATATTTGACCATTTGTCCAGAAGCAGCCAAAGATGGTCCATTCAGCAGCTTTTTAAATTACGGAGATAGGATCCAAGTCATGTAATAGGTAATTGATAAAAAAAACATTACTCATTCTCACTCGGTATTTAAGGGAATGTGATTCCATGCTGCAAGTAAACACGTGCTGTCCATAACTAAATTGCTACACTCAAGAAAATCACTTACCCTTGTCAAGGTCAACATCCTCAAAGACAACGATTGGACTTTTTCCACCAAGCTCTAGTGAAACAGGCTGCCAAGAAACCACAAATTTGATATTACAGTGATTCATGAAGAAACCAGAAATTTGACGCGACAAAGATTCATGCACTAAGAAAACACAATTAAAATACGGGGGGAGAAAAGGGTTCAGGTGTGCAGTTTGGTAGCATCGAAATATATATGCGAACTGAGAAAAAATGAATAGTAACAAGGGGCAGAACTTAAGATAATAAGTTATGTATTATTACACAATCAATTATAGTTGTATTTCACAGTCAAAATAAACCGCTATAACAGATATATAATCAATTATACATATTTATTATTTGTAAAATAAATCATTATTAATTTCAACTCTTATGCAATTTTTTCCTTTTTTATTTCAACTCCATTGTTCTTTAACCAAACACATTTATTTCTACATTATTTCTCTTAAAAAAAAATACAATTATTTCCAATTTATTTGTAACTTATTACTCTTCTTTTCTTTTGTGGCCCACTAACTTCCTCTATTTTCTCTCCTTCTACCAAACAAGGTGTTAAAAACACAACTGCTTAAAAATACCTTGACCAGCTGGGCTGCGGCCGTCATAATCTTGCTCCCAGTTGCAGAGCTTCCAGTAAAGGCAATCTGTTCAAGAAGTTATGGTCACGATGCAACACTAGCTTTGCAAACTCAATACATTGCATTAACAATACATGCAACGATGCAAGACACAAAACTAGATACAACCCCGTAGAATAGAACTTCAATTGTTTTAAAAAGTGAAGGGAATTGAACCTTGTCGACATCGGGATGGACTGCTAATGGAGCACCGGCTTCAGGTCCTAATCCAGTGAGAATGTTCAACACACCAGGAGGAAGCCCCACTTCTTTGCAAATCTCACCTAGCTCCAAACAGGTCCTAAAAATTGAGCATAACACAGCATGAGAATGAACCAACAAAACAAAGAAGCAAGCTGCAACAGTCAACGGGAACAATACACACACAGATGCCAACTCAGAGGGCTTCAATATTGCGGCACAACCGGCTGCCAGAGCAGGAGCAACCTTCCAAGTAGCCATCAACATAGGATAATTCCTAAAACAACAACACTCAATAATCATCAACTATATATAGGATCAGCATTGATCAAAGCGGGTCAAAAAAGATGGAAAAAAGTAGTACCAGGGAGTTATTAATCCTACAACCCCAATTGGCTCCTTTAGAACGTAACTCTTGAATGTGTCCATGGGAAGAGACACAGGAGCCTTTTGTTTGGAGTCCAATTTTTCAGCCAGATCAGCGTAGAACTCAAAGCAACCAGCAACATCATCCTACACAAAACAAATAACCGTGCTCGATGATTCAAGTTTAATTAGCTTTTCATTAATTTTATTTTTCAATTTAGGGAGGTGAGGTTACGATGTCCCACGCGGCTTCATCCAGCGGTTTTCCACAATCGATGGCTTCTAGTTTTGCGAGCTCGGGTTTTTTCTCGGTGACCTGCAAGAGATAATGGAAATAAGAAAATGGATAAATAGAAGAGAGAAAACAAAAGCGATTGAAGTAAAAACCTTAGCAGCGATGGCACGGAGATAGCGGGCCCGAACAGCGCCGGAAGCGGAGGCCCAATCGGCGCCTTTGTTGCGGGAGAGGGCGGCTTTGGCGGCGGCGACTGCGACTTCGACGTCTTCCTTAGTAGCGGCTGGGATATCCCCTGCATCGAGAAGGAAAGTGTGAGTGAATGAGATTGAAAATGAGATCTGATGTGATGGTGGAGAGAGAAGAAGAGAATAAAAAAGAACCGATGATCTGTTGTGTGGAAGGGTTGATGATGGGAATCCGTTTGCCGAGGGCAGGGACTTTCCAGTCACCGTCTATGAACAATTGACGGTTGGGAATACCGATGGACATGTTGTTGCGTGGCTCTGCCTGCACAAGTTTTAGTGTAGGTGTGAGTGTCAGTGACTGAGCTCAACGGAGTTAGTAAAGTAGTGAACTTTCCACGGCTTTTGCTGTTGTTATCTTTATTTCTCTCACTTACTCCTTTATTTTCTCTATTAAAATTATGACCCGTGCAAAACACGGATTATTTATTTCTAACAATTAAAAACAAATGAAGAAATAAAAAAATATATATTTTAAATAATTAGAATATTAATTTGAATAAATTTACTATAATTCTTTCAATATTTTATTTTTAGTTTATTAATTATGTCAATGTTTAATTGTTTTTTATTATTTCATATAATATTTTAAAGTTTATTAGTAATATTATGTTATTGTATTATAGTTAAATATTATTATATTATCAAGAATAGATAAATTTTTTAAACTCAGACTTTGTTCACATTTGGAAACACTTCTCAAAGTTGATAATAAGTAAAAATTGTTCGAAAACATTAAACAAATTCATAAAAAATGCCGTATATGTCTATATTCAAAATTTTAAATGTAACTTTTGTTACCATAACTTCACAGTAGGGTGGCAATGCGGGCCGGTCCGGCCCGCATAAGGCTCGTACAATGCGGGTTGGTCCGTTTTGCCTCACATATTTTATGCGGGCTGAAAGTATTGGTTCGTCCCGCATATTTTTTGGTCCGCGGGCCCGCGGGCCGGTCCGCTTTTTTTTTTTTAATTTTTTTTTTAAATGTTTTTTTTTAAATTTTTTTAATTTTTTTAAAAATTTTTATGATAAAACTTTCGATGTTTAAAAATTGAAAAACTTTAAGAAGTTCACAAAATTAAGTAAAGACTTTGGGGAATTAGATGATAAATTGATAATTCAACATTTTCATCATATTCATACTATGACATACACAATGTATTCTTCAAATTTTAGCACATTAAAAATTACATAATACTTGTATTTTCCAGTTATACAAGAGTTTGAAATGTTAATGCAAGAGTCCATAAAAGAAGTAATTAATATACACAAGTGTAATTTTTTTTTTAATTTTATGCGGGCTTGCGGGCCGCGGGCTAGTCCGTGCGGATCGCGGGCCTATGCAGGCCGAGCCCGCACGAGCCTGCGGACTCACTATCCTGGTCCGCCCCGCGTTTTTCCTGCGAGCCGGACCCGCGGGCCAAGCCCTAATTGCCATCCCTACTTTACAGTAATTTCAAATTTAAATTTAGTTACCATATTCAAAATTTTCATTCAAAATATGAATCTTAATTCTTCATTTTATAAAAAGAGTGAAATTGAAATAGTTAATTAATTTTTTTTATCGTCAAAAGTTTAAATAATTCACAATTTTTAATTTTTAATAATATAAATATTATATATTATTGAAATTATTTTTTAAATATTTATTTGTAATAATACACTTATGTCAAATTTTAATTTTAAATAATACACTTATTTGATTATTTATTTTCTTGCATTTTTTTAATTTCGTATTTTAAAAAAACGTCTGTTTATACCTTTCGTTATGAGAAGCTCTTAATGTTTATGCATTAAGATAGTTATTAAAATTGATTTTTAAATTATAATTTAAATTTAATATAAATTTGTTGTAATTTTAAGTAAAGTATTATATATTATATTTTGAATTAGAATAATAATAATAATAATCGAAATGATCAATAATAATAATAATAAGATTATAAAATCGTATATATATATATATATATATATATATATATATATATATATATATATATGTGTGTGTTAATTTGAATTATCATTAAATGTTTTTAAGAATGGCTTAATATAATGTAATATGTTAAGTTTAGAAAGTTTTGAGACAAACATTTCCAAATACATGCATATTCTATTAATTTCAGTCCATCATAATTACATTTGATTTTAAATTAGGTTTCCTTGTTTTTTTTTTCACACCTACGCGGCGAAACAAAAGGGTAGCAAAGAAAAAACATATGTGGAATGAAAATAGATACAATCTATGGAAGGAAAACAAATATTACCTCATCAATGAATGATTAAATGTATTGAAATAAAATATGCAAATCTAAAATGTAACCATAACAAAAGAGTTAAATCAAATTAATAAAAATTAATTGAAAAAAATATGATTTTCAACTCTATCAAGTATACATATATCCCGTTTCTTAAAAACATCTAGTCTAAAAAACATGGGAAAGAGAAGTTCCTCATTATGACACAAATCTATGGAACTAAATAAGTGAATGAATTTTTATAATTTTTAAATAATTAAAACAATTACAATTACAAAAATCAATCTATTTATCTAAATAAAAGTCTAACCTTTGTCCTTTAAGAATACAAAATGCAACATTTCATATGATACCGTCTCCTACGTTCAGTGTGAATATTCAAAATGATTCAAACATAATAAAAGAAAAAGTTACACTCATGGTTGCTTGCTGTATAACCTCTGTTGTGAAGATTCACCTAGTTTTTCTTTACTATGTTTTTTCATTTGTGAATTTAATAATGGTATTTACTTTCATCCATTAAATTATGATTTACATGATTTGGAATTTCAAGGACATAACTTGATTAGATCTCTAATATAAGAGATCTCAAGTTATTAAAAATTGAAAATTTGAAGTAGAATGCATAGTAAAACAATTCAATCATCCCAATAAACACTTCACAACGCATTTATACGGTAAAAACATACCAAAGATTACACTTGGGAGACACTTGGGGAATGAAATCAAACAATTAGGAACTTCTTTGGGTAGTCTTTATCGCAAAAATGTGTTCGGTTAATAGATTCTTCTTTTATTGTTTATATTTTTTCCAAATTAACAGAGCAAAATTTATGAAAAATTGAATTGTAGGATTAGTGTTATAACAACTTTGTTTAACCATTAAGTTAAAATTGTTTAATTATAACTATTGCACTAGAGATGAATTAAATAATGATTGATGTAAGGTTAATTGTGATAAACTATTGGTTGAATTATTTAAAAGGTCCTTTACCTTGATCTCATAATCTAAATTTGAGGAATCATAAAATTTGGGTTGATATTGTACATCAAAACTCGGAAAGGATAACAATAACAACAAAACCTTATCCCACCGAATAAAATCAACTATATAGATTACACAATCAAATTAGCTTCATGAAAAACAAAGACTCTTACATAAATACCAAACATGGATCATTTATCATTCACATACTACAAAGAAAAATGATAATTATTGGAGGCTTTTATTTTAAGGTTAAAATACTCCCTTGGTCCATGTTTTTGTTGAAAAATCTCAAATAGGTCCTAAGATTTTTTTTAGTCTCAATTAGGTCCATATTTTTTAAAATGTGTAACAATTAGGCCCATTCCGTTAGTATAGAGTTAACGGTGTTAAGGATATGCCACGTGTCAGCTTCTCATTCTTTTTGAATTTTTGAATTTGTTTTAATTTTTTTTTATTTGTTTTAAATTTTTTAATTTTTTTTAAAATTATTCATGTCACGTGTCACATCAATATTGTGCCACGTGTCAAGTCAGTAAGGTGACACGTGTCAAGTCATTGTTTGAATCTCAATTTGGTCCATATATTTGTTATTTTAATTATATTTCAGTCCATTTTTTTTTTAATTTTTAATTTCATCCTTTCCAAATTGAGATCAAATTTAACTTTTATATAAATTTTATAATGATATTTTTATTAAACATTTTAATAATATTAAGTTTATTTTATATTTTGTTTTAAAATTTTAAAATATTTATTTTAACTTGT
>Ga0214545_1012422_pt1 | contig 11133 bp, 9 predicted proteins | sample CNSS4metaG_FD_160064 | JGI IMG/M metagenome (GOLD analysis project Ga0214545, IMG submission 160064) | Root nodule microbial communities from cowpea collected in UCLA plant growth center, Los Angeles, California, USA - CNSS4 | ecosystem: Host-associated > Plants > Roots > Nodule | place: USA...
GCCCCAATACTATGCCTTGTTCTACCATGAAATGACATTTCTCAAAATTGAGAACAAGGTTAGATTGGATGCACCTATTTAAAACTCTGTCCAAACTATCCAAACATGCATCAAATGAGGACCCATATACAGTAAAGTCGTCCATAAACACCTCTATGCATTTTTCAAGAAAATCATTAAAAATGCTAAGCATGCACCGCTGGAATGTGGCAGGGGCATTGCATAGGCCAAACGGCATCCTCCTATAGGCAAAAGTGCCAAAGGGGCAGGTGAATGTGGTTTTCTCTTGGTCCTTAGGTGCAATGTAAATTTGATAGTAACCAGAAAACCCATCAAGAAAGCAATAGTGGGACTTACCTGCCAAGCGCTCAAGCATCTGATCAATAAAAGGAAGGGGGAAGTGGTCTTTTCTGGTTTCTTGATTTAGCCTTTTGTAGTCAATGCAAACTCTCCAACTGTTTTGCACTCTTGTTGGAATCAGCTCTTCTTTTTCGTTCTTGACTACAGTGAGGCTTGTCTTCTTTGGAACAACATGCATGGGGCTGACCCACTGACTGTCAGAAATGGGGTAGATGATCCCAGCTTGTAAAAGCTTGGTCACCTCCTTCTTGATAACATCTGATATGACAGGGTTGAGTCGCCTCTATGGCTGTCTCACTAGCTTCGCTCCATCTTCCAATAATATCTTGTGCATGCATGTTGATGGGCTAATACCAGGAATATCAGCCAATGTCCATCCAATTGCCTTCTTGTGCTTTTTAAGAACAAGCAACAACCTCTGCTCTTGTTCAGCAGTGAGGGAGGTGAAAATGATGACAAATAGTTTGTCCTCCTCCTCTAAATGTACTTGAGGTTGTCTAGCAGTGGTTTCAACTCTGGAGTACTGGATGCTAGCTGAATATCAGGAACTAGATGGGAGGGGGAAATGGGTTCCACAGCCTGTACCTGAGCATAACAATAAGATGTATATGTACTTCCTGCAACATGGTTAGTGCAACCTGATTGTATAACATCATAGTCAATAGGTACAACATCCTGAGAGTTAAACTCAGTAGATTCAACATGATCCACATCATATTCAACATCATCAGAATCAAAATCAGAATCAAGAACATCAATGCATGCAAATTCAGATAACTTAGACACAGATGAATGTTTTAATGCATGCAAAGAGTGGAAATTAGAAATAATTCCATCAACAACATCATCAATAATATCAATATGAAAAACAGAGTGATCCTCATAAGGATGTTTCATGGCATCCAGAATGTTAAATCGCACAACAATATCATCAAACTCCATGGACAAAGTATTTGCATGGACATCAATTTTGGTTCGTGTAGTTTTCAAAAATGGTCTGCCTAAAATGATTGGTGCAGAACCATGTGAAAATCCCTCTTCCATATCAAGAATGTAAAAATCAGCAGGGAAAATCAATTCACCAACACGAACCAAAACATCATCAACCAAACCTGCGGGGTGGGCAACACTTCTATTTTCCAACTAAATCACCACACCCGTAGGTTGCAGGGGTCCAAGAGAAAGAGATTTAAAAATAGACAAAGGCATTACATTTATTGAAGCACCAAGATCAAGCATTGCATTTTCAAATTTATTGTTACCTATGATGCAAGGTACACAAAATGTACCTGGGTCCTTGCACTTCTCAGGAATCTGAGGAACAGATTTACCTATCAATGCTGACACATTTCTCCCCATGCTAATCTTTTCGTTTCCCTTTAGCCTCCTCTTGTGCGTGCATAGCTCCTTCAAGAACTTGTTTAATGGCATCCAACAGAGGTATGTTCACCTTCACCTTCCTGAATGTTTCTAAGATCTCCCTGTCAACCTCTTCCATCTTTTTGCTTGGAATGGCTCTTGGAGGGAAAGGAAGAGGTGTGGAAGGTGCAGCAGTAGAGGTGGAAGTCGTAGAAGTGACACCTGATGTGGAAGGACTAGCTGCATGAGAATCATGCTTTCTCTGAAGTGTGGCAGGGTCCACTTCCTTTGGAGGTGTAGGCTCGGGAGTGGGAACTTCAATGTTTTTCCCAGATCTCAATGTAATGGCACTCACATTTCTCGGATTTTCCACGTTTGTGATGGAAGCTTATCAGAATTCTGAGCTTGTGCCTGGTTTAGCTGAGTGGCCATCTGCCCCATTTGATTTGTCAGACTCTGGATTGAGGCCCTAGTCTCCTACTAGAATTGCATATTTTGAAGGGTCATCATCCTTACCAACTCCTCCAATGAAGTAGAAAGAAGAAGGTGCAGGTGCTGCAACAGGAGCTAGTATGGGTACAGGTGGAACCGGAGCAGCTTGTGGTGCAGGTGCAACTCTTTGTTGTGGAGGTGGTTGCACATTTTGAAATTGTTGGGGCTGATGCTGGTTACCCTGGTTTCCCCATCTCAAATTAGGGTGATTCCTCCATCCTGGATTATATATGTTTGTTGACAAATGATGGTGGTTTTGTTGTTGATGTTGGGGCCTATTGTTGTTGAAAATATTTGTTGCATAGGCCTGAGGGGTATCCACTAGTGTAGAAGAAGAAGAAGCAACTTGTTGTTGCAATGTTGGGCAAGAGTCTGTAAAATGATCAACAGATGTACAAAGGCGACAAACTCTTGCAGTTGGAGCTCTCTGATTGGAAGCAAGTTGATTGACTAGTGAGGTAAGAGCATCAATCTTACTTTCCAACTTCTTTGTGTATTCGGCTGCCCCTACGTCATGAACACCTCTAACAACTATGGCATCACTCCTTGTGCCAAATTGTTGAGAATTTGAAGCCATGTTCTCTATTAGTTTCCTGGCTGCAACTGGGGTTATGTTACCAAGGGCACCACCACTTGCAGCATCAATCATATTTCTATCCATGTGGTGCAGGCCTTTATAAAAATACTGCAGAAGGAGATGTTTAGAGATCTGATGGTGTGGGCAGCTTGAATAGAGATTCTTGAACCTCTCCTAGTACTCATAGAGGGTCTCCCTAGATTGTTGCTTGATGTCAGAAATCTCCTTCCTTATGGCTGTTGTCCTTGAAGCAGGGAAGAACTTGGCAAGGAACAATCTCTTCAGGTCATCCTAGCTTGTGATGGACCTGGGTGCTAGGTAGTACAGCCAGTCTTTCGCATTACCCTCTAAAGAATGAGGGAAAGCCTTCAAGTATACATGATCCTCTTGGACATCTACAGGCTTCATGGTGGAACAGACGACATGAAACTGCTTCAAGTGTTTGCACGGGTCCTCACCTGCAAGACTATGAAACTTTGGCAACAAGTGTAATAAACCAGTTTTCAGCACATATGGAACCTCCTCCTCAGGGTATTGAATGCATAAATTATCATAAGTGAACTCTGGTGCAGTGAGCTCACTAATGGTTCTCTCATGAGGTGGAGGAGGTTGAGCCATGTTATCAGTATGAAAATCAAAATTCTCAGAATAAACAGTATGCTCAGAATGCAAAGAATGAGAAGTATTAGGAGTATGATGAGAATCAGAAGAGTCAGAAAAAGTCACTGAATATTCAGCATGCAATGATGGATTCCTAAGATGCCTACTTCCTCTGTGGAATGTCCTATCAATCTTAGGGTCAAATGTTTGTAATTCACTTGGGTTTCCCCTAGTCATGCACCAAAAAACATTAATTCTAGTGATATTGGCATAACATAGGGTATAACTACAAGTATACTCAAACGAACTCCAAATGACTTGAAAATTGGTAGGATATTCCTTTGAGTGGTCAAACAGAAGCACAAAAAAAATCAGATCAAAACTCAAAGGATAAGTATTTTTAAAAGTTTTTCAAAAGTCGAAAAAATGAAGAAAAATCACAAAAAACATTGCTGAAATGTAGAAAATGGCATTTTCTGGATAATCTGAGTTTGCAAACCAGCAAATGCAAGGTGGGAAATCAAATTCCACCCCAAATGCATATAAAATAATAGTGATTCTGATAACCAAAGCAAAAGTCATGGTCCTCTGAAGTTTGACGAAAAATTAGTCCAAAATGTTTTTGAAACTCTCAACTCAGACCATACCAACTGCTCCAACTATTTTTCCCATCAAGTTCAATGTCTTAGAAGTGGGAGGGGGAAAATTTCAAGTCAAAACAAGCACCGTAGCTACCAGAACAAAAATCCAGAAGTTAAATGCCAAATTCGGACACTATTCATGCACTATTCACTACACTATAAATGACACTATTCATGCGCGCCGCGACACTATTCACTACACTACACAAAAACACACAGGAATGGAAATAGGCACTGAACTTAACACAACATTAACATCACAATGAACAAATACCAACTCAACCACACTTGAACTACACACACCAAAACACATAACACAAACACACTAAAAATTTTACTTTGAACGAAACGATTGGTCCCCGGCAACGGCGCCAAATTTGATAGAGGTTATACCCCACCAAATTAAAACATATTAAATGCAGTACATGAAAGTGAACCAAGTTGTCTCCCAACGACCAATATTTTCATTCAAAGCAAAATTTCCAGATGAACACAACAATAACACAAAGGGGGGATTTGGCATATTCACACAAGTTTGCTAAATTCTAATCAAAACACCGAAACTGAATTAAACACTGAATTCAAAATGTATTGATTCCTTGATTCCACTGAAAATCCACCAATCACAGGTTACTAAATCAATTCTCTTATCCAATGTACTCTCATTAAAGTCGAATTAATCAACTATGCAAAAATTAACACAGCTTCATTATGCCATTAAGCATAGCACACATCCTTCTTTCAATTTCACACACGCACACACACACACACACACATATTAAGCAACTGTGGCAAAAACCCAAACTCACTGAGCATGACAAGGATTCTGAAATTGTGCAAAACATGAACCCATGATTAAGCATCACAAATTCCATGTCATTCAAAGCTACGAAATTGAATAGGATGAAGAGAAAATAGGAATTGGAGTGCACTGCAAAACATCAACCTCATGGTTTCAATTCAGTTTCTTTAAGGAACCAATACGAAAAACTTAGCTAGACATGGAAAATGAATAATCAACCACTTCGAATCTGAAACAGATATTGCAATTCAACCGTTCAAATGACTTCAAATTGATATTGAAAGCCTAAAATGGTGCAGCAAACGAAATGGGCAAGGGATAATAAAATAACAACGAAAACAGCCACCAAAAATGAAAACACTTCAATATAATTGTTACCCAAATGGTAGAAAACGTTAATACAACTTCAATGTGTTGTCCAAGACTCATAAAACGTGAAAAACCAATGGAAAACGTGAAAAATTCGTGTGTGCCACCATGGGTCACTTTCCAAAGCTTAAAAACAACAAAAATGGAGGTTTGAGAGAGTGGAGAAGAAGAAGGAGTGGCTGGTCTCTCCCATGCAGACCTAATTTCGTGGTCATATCACCCGTACCACTCATATTTACAAAACTGCCACTCTACCACTCAGATTTACAAAAATGCCAAACTGCCACTCTACCACTCATATTTACAAAACTGCCACTCTACCACTCAGATTTACAAAAATGCCACTCTAGGCCTCAAATGTTGACCCATTGACTTTGCTGACGTGGAAATGACATGGAAATGATGTGGCGACTCTCTTCAACTGAATATTGACGTTGAAGCTCCAAAATTGTTTCACCCAAATACCTAAAAATGATTAAAAACACAAATTAGGCCAAATAATGTGAAATTAGTCCAAATTCAAAATAGTGGCCCAATAAAGCCCAACAGATTAAAAACACTCTAAAGATGAACAATTAAGCACTGAACAACTGTCTAATGGGTACACAAAGGCTAGTGGAATGGAAGAAAATAATGACTCATCACTGGTCTATTTAGAAGACTTACCTCAGGCACTAAATCTTTTTTATGCTCAATTCCTCTAAAAGGAGGAAGCCCAATTGGCCCTACCTTAGGGAATATATCCTCAAACTCTTTCAAAATACTTCCAATTTTAGGACATAGAGTCCTAAGCTCAAAAGATGTGGTAGTACATATAAGTGCTCCTTTACACAAGAGGAGGCATGAAGGTTGTTCAACATTGAGAACTTGGTTCAAAGATTTTATATTCAAAATGTTCTCATGTTGAATGACCTTGGGAGAAGGAACACCAATCTCTCCCACCTCAAATTCATCTTTAGTTACTTTTTGGTAAAGATTGGGGACTTTTTTATCCTTTTTTTCTCTCCTTTTCCAACTTCTTTCTCGTTTGGATTGATCCTCTACCACTTGGGATGGTGATAAAGGATGCAAGACAAATTTTCTATCCTTGTGAGTGAAGGGGATTTCATTGGTAAGACCATTGTGCATGGTTTTCTTGTCAAATTGCCATAGGTACTACATCACATAGCACTATCCTCATATTTCCTTATGAAGAGTTTAACCTTCACTTGTTGTTGGACTATCAAATCCCCACTTTCATTAAGCCAATGCAATTTGTAAGGTTTTGGATGGGGAATGATAGTCAAAGCTAACTTGTCAACCAATCTTATATTACAACAGTTGTAGCATGAACCACTATCAACATGAAAGAACAAGTGTTTTCTAAATTTTACACCCTGTACAAAAGATATTCTTTCTTTATGTTGACTCTTTTTGAATGGGTTGGTTGCTAAGAAGTCTTTTAATCATTACAAGGTCTCATTCACAAAGGTAGGAAATCTCCTTAAACTCATCATTAGATTCCTCACTAGAAGTCTCACTCTCACTTTCTTGTTCATGTTGGCTACCATAATGGTCAACACCCCTTAAGATCATGGTCTTTTCGGTAGGAAAATTAGATACAACATGACCTCAACCAAGACACTTAAAGCATTTGATGTCATTAGTGCGAGTGTGTGCAGTGTAAGACTCGAGAAATTTAACTAATTAAATAAATAATTAATAAATAAATGAGGGTAGTGAGAGCCTTTATGGCAATTAATGCTAGCTTTTATGACATGGAAAAGTACTAGCTCAATTGGTTGAGAGTACTTGGTTGTTATGAAAGAACTTGGGTTCAAGTCTTGTGTATGCCACATATGTGTAATTTAATTGATTATTTTTTTTTTATTAATAATACATTTGATCATGATGCGTGATAATATAATCCTAGACTAATAGGAATTATCACGAAACATGGATTGGTTGAATTGGTTGTACAATTGCTTTGGGATTGATTGGTTGTGTGTTCGAACCTTGGTAGATATGAATTAAGCTTCATTTTTGCTAAAATCATTTTTGGCATGGATGAGAAGGGTTAAAAACCCTAGGTTTCATAGAGAGCAATTGGAATGGCTGAGTTAATTAGTTGTTAATGGAATTTGATGGCCATTAACAAGTCTTTAAATGCCATTTTCATTGGGTGTATCTTAATTTTATTAACTTATATCTTAACTGTTTATGAGCTCACCCTTTCTGTGCGTGTTTTGGCAATGATCGTGTAACTTGTCACACGGGAACGGATGATGTTCCAGGTGATGTTGTTGAGGCATAGCGCCAGAGAGGGGCTAGCATGGGAATGCTTTTTATGGAAGTTTACTATCATTTTATTTTCAGATTTTTATAAATCGTATTTTTTTACTAGAATATGAACTAGTATAGATTATTGGAACATTAAGGTTTAATTAGATGAGTTTAATAAATTTTTTTAATTTCTCGCGTTTTTGGAAAGACGTTTAAATAAATGTGACTTTATTATTTCTTTTATTTTATATTATTTAAAATTAGTAATATCCGACCGGGATGTTACATTTGGTATCAAAGTAATGGTTTTCAAATGATTTTTGGGCTTTGGGGAGTGAGCTTGTCACGTTTCGGTTGTGAAACCTTATAGGAATGGAATGGCGGTCTATCAATGATATTATTGATTGTGGACTGCGTAGAGTGGTGAAACTGGAAGCATTAAGAACAAAAATTATCTTGGTAGAGTAATGAGGGTGCACACTCATGACTATATCAGAGATAGTTTCCTTTCTTAATTCTATAGGTTTTGGTAAAAGAGAGGGAAGTTATAGGTTGAGTTTGTCTCATATACCTTTTCATGTTATGTTTGTACTTCTGTGGTATGCTTTGTTGTTTGTGGTGGCAAAGGAATGCAGATTTAACATCAAACTTGACCTGCTTGCCTTGCAAGGGTTAGGTAAGGCCTTTGAGGTAGTCTTTGATCGAAGATATGAATATGTAGAAGGTTGTGTATCGGTGGACAAGTTAAGTTAAGTTGAGGATTTTTGTCCGAAAAACGCCATAGAAGTTTAGAAACATCACGTTAAACTGAGGGATCTTCAAGAATAAGTTCTTGGGATGAATATCACAAGTTGTACAAGAGAAGTTGGGTTGAAAGGTTAGATTAAGGGAAGGTATCAATGTATGCTTGTGCAACAAAGTTGAGAAGTCAAGTTGGTACTAAATCCTAGTATAGTTCGGAGGTCAAAGGTGGAAAATGGTAGAACGGTTGAGGCTTAGTCTAAAAAGGTAGAGACCAAGAACGGAATATTGAAGGGAGAATCTCAAATGGGAGGTTAAGTTGAAGTAGACCTTGGGAGAGTAGCTTGACAAGGTAGTGTGCTAAGACAAAGGGGATGTTTGTGAAACTGGGGTGTTTTGATAGTTGGTGCTAGATCAGTTGAAGCAAATAAGTAAATTCAAGGATACAATGTGTAAAAGTGGTGCTTGGAGTATGGGTTTTGGTTTTAATTGAGATCGTATACTCTTGAGTATCGAATATATGAGAATTGGGTTCTGGTTATCTACAAGAGAGAATGTAGTGAGAGGTTGGCTTGGCTGTAGTTGCGGCTAGATGTAGAGTACTCGAGTATGTGTGGTGTTTCGTGGTGATCAGTATTTAGGTGATACCTTGCGAGGTTGGTAAGTATACTCAAAGGGAAATTAGTTGTTTCCCAATTTCTCTTCCTGAACGATGTGTTACTCAATAGAGTGATGTCCTACGATTCAAGGAGATAAATTGGTGGTCATGTGCCAAGTGTAGATCAATCAGAAAGGTGAGGGCAGAATGTTGTGTGAACTAGAGTTACCTAGTAAATACAAGAGAAGAATAAACACAAAGGATCTCAATGGTGGAAGAGTCCTAGACTCGTTTTGAGGTAGGTACTAGAATTTCACCATGGAGTGGTGAAGTTATTTACTGCATTAGTATTTGAGGAAGACTTGATGTCAATACTTTCTAATCAGATGGTTTCACGAAGAATGGGAAGAAAGAGAAGTACGGTAATAATATATTGAAGACATAATGGCAAGGACTCAGTGTAAACATAAGAATGATTGCAAGTTTTAGTGGATCGCTAAAAGAAGCTAGTGAGTTAAACCATTTAAATGAAGTATTGACTAAGATTAGAATGGCACGATATGAGGCTTTGCATGGTAAGAGAGGCAGAATGCAGTTGTGTGGATACTAGAATTTGGAGTTGGTGATTATTGGACTGAGTGGCTACAGTAGATGATGGAAAAGGTTAGTTTAATCCAAGGCTGGATGCGTGCGCCACAGTACAAACAAAAGTTGTATACAAGTATGAGGAGAAGGATATGAGAGTATTAGGCTGGAGAGCATGTGATTCTCAAGATTACTCCAACTACCGGCAATGAAAGAACGATCAAACTCAGGAAGCAGACTCAGAAATTCATCAGACCATATAAGATAACACGGAGGATAGGTCCAGCAGCTTATGAGATCCATTTACCATCGCACTCGGTAAACTTGCATAATGTCTTCCATGTGTCATAGTTAAGGAAGTACATTGCAAGTCCTACACATGTGTTGGAGGAGGAGGATGTCCAAGTGCGTGTGGATGTGGGAGTTGGACCAGTGAAAATCATGGATTCTCAAGGCAAGCAACTCAGAGGGAAAAAGATCTGAACTGTGAAAGTCCTTTGGGATGAGGCAAACCAGGAGATGACTTGGGAGATGAAAGATCTCATGTGGTACTCCTATCCGCATCTATTTCCGAGTAAGTCCAATTTTCGAGGACAGAAATTTTATAAGGTAGGGAAAATGTAAGACCCGAGGAATTTAACTAATTAAATAAATAAATAATTAATAAATGAGGGTAGTGGGAGCCTTTATGACAATGAATGCTAGTTTTTATGATATGGAAAAGTACTAGTTCAAGTGGTTGAGAGTACTTAGTTGTTATGAAAGGACTTGGGTTCAAGTTCTGTATATGCCACATGTGTGTAATTTAATTGATTATTTTTTTTAATAATACGTTTGATTGCATCATATGTGGTGTAGGAGTTTTGTAATTGTACAATTGTATCAATTCAAATATATGAGTTAAATGTCTAAGTGTTGATTTTAATCTTATTTGGATATAAGGAATTGGTAAAAAAAAGGGGATTCATGTAGTTACTGATTGAGGTAAGACTTGTGCTTTGTATGAATAAATGAGTTATTTGTCTGTTGTCTTATTATTTCATAATTTCATAGGAGCATGGTTTACTCTTGGGTTCAAATTGAATGTTGGCATTGATATAAGATGTGAGTATATATGAATTATAAAAGAGAGGAATGTGTGCTTATGCTTGAAAGATGCATATGTGCAGTGATGTTGTAATTTGGAGTATATGAATGTGTGTATTTTGATTTCTGGATGTTTGAGAATTGAATGGTTGAATGCTAGGAACTGAATTAGAGTACCTAAAACTAGTAGTGTCACATTACTAGTGTAGCACCTGACAGTACAGAGTAGACCGTTAGGCGATAGTAGAAAACAAAGAAGTCTTGTGAGTTGTGGCGCCTAACGGTGATGTGGAACCGCCAAGCGATCTACAATGCCATTTTGCCTAGCGGTGCTTAGGCTGCGTGATGAAGGATTATCTTGTTTTCTTTTAGAGTTATCAATATGGTGAAGTTATTTAAGAAAGCTTTTTGAAAATTCCCACTGGACATTAAGATAGCAAGCTATCTAGATGTGAAGGTTCATTTCTCAAGCTCATGAAAGGAAGAAGAGAGTTTGATTCAAGCTTAAACTCACACGGCATTAACAACACTTAGAGAACCAAAATGAAAGAAGAAACATTAAAAATGGAAAGCATAGAAGATGAAGCATGGAAGAAGCACGCCACTCATAGGGGGGATCTAAGCCAACCAAGCCCTAGAGATGAGTGATGGTGCCGCCACT
>Ga0214545_1012424_pt1 | contig 11130 bp, 6 predicted proteins | sample CNSS4metaG_FD_160064 | JGI IMG/M metagenome (GOLD analysis project Ga0214545, IMG submission 160064) | Root nodule microbial communities from cowpea collected in UCLA plant growth center, Los Angeles, California, USA - CNSS4 | ecosystem: Host-associated > Plants > Roots > Nodule | place: USA...
TTTTTTTTATATATATATATATATATATATATATATATATATATATATATATATATATATATATTTTAGAATCTGTTGTTCATTTGACAAACAAATATTTTTTACAACCTGTTATTTATTACAAACGTGTCCATTATTAACTAATATTGTGCACAGTTTGTTATTCAACAAATATGTGGTATGTGTCGAATGTTATTTTGAAAATATCTAATAAGAAAAAAGTAATGGAAGACATTTTTCATAAATAAAGACATGAACAAATTGATTTTTATGTGTATACACCAATCATTTGATACTAGAATACTCTTACAAGTGAGGGTTATGTATGTATCTATCATTTAATAAAACTAATTAGTTGAACATAAGAATGGTTGTACAATCCTTACATAAACAGATAGAATATATATAATCTTGTAATTTAATGGTAATTATGAAAAAAAGAAGGTGAAACTAAACTAATGTGTTAGTAGTTTTGTTCAAATATTGAAGTATTAGGGGATGTGCTTGATCAAACAATTATTATTAATTAATTAGTTAACTACGTGCATCTAAACTTTTTTTTTTCACTTCCATTAACTTATTGTTTTTTTTTTGAAAAAATAAAGTACTCTAATAGTTAAAATTTTCCTAAAGTTTATAAATCAGCGTGTTTATAAGATAAAGTGTTAATAAAGATCAAGAATGTACATGCATATAAATATAATATTTTGATAAGTCAATAAAAAAAATCAAAGCATATAAAATATAATTTAATTTCTCATAGTAAAAACGTAAAATAGACATAAAATATTTTTTAACAATCACTGTGTAAAGAGAACTTTCATCAAAATAATAAATAATAAATATCATACAAAAATAGTAAATATCATACAAAAGCGTATAAATTTAAATTTATATCATCACCATCAAATGTCAACCTAGAAGATTATGAAGTAACTTTTGAAGGAATAAATTTGTATGATTAAAATCGGATGAGATCTTCTCAAATTAAGATTTTGATTTAATCTTGTTAAGTAAACAGATTGAATTTTTCTTATAAGCATGATTTATGATATTATTATTATTATTATTATATGTTCATTTATTAGTATAGTTGTGGTGGATTTGAACGGAGTGTGGGAAGTACGTGGAGCTGAGTCAGCTAGGCACGCTCTTTTCTTCTTTTGCGTGTTGATTCCTCGTTGCAAGAGCTTCTTCGATTTCGAGCTTTGCAAACGCAATTGCAACAGATCCAAACGCGTACCTTATCCTCTTCTTTCTTTTCTTTTCTTTTCACCTTTAGCTGCCACTTACTTCCCACCACCCCCATATCTTTCCCCTTCCAATTCTCATTTTCTCCAACAACACCACTACCATTCATTTCACTTCCAATTATACCCTTTCTCACTCACATTCATGAACCAAAAAATCTTGCTTCTTACTAGGGTTCATCATTTTCTTATCCTCTACACCCACAGAATTGACCATACATTATCCATATGCACAAACAAAGCCAGATCCACTTACATCAAATGTATTTGCGTTTAGAGAAAACAAATAATAGATTCAGGATTAATTAATTAAGTAGTACTTGCTTGCCACCATGATTATGATTTGAGAGAAAAGATTGTTTATCCGAAATAAAATAGAAAGGGCAACACCTATCACCCAAAGGTTGTTAAAATTCGGGACACAACATGAGCCTTTTTGTGTCTTCAAGAATCGGAATTATGAAAGGTCATTTATGATGTGTGAGATAAAGAATATATATATTTTTTAAATTACTGGTTTTTTTTTTTTCTCCAGATAAAAAGGACCTGGTTGACAAAAGGACGGTAACGTGTTAAAAAAAACCCCATTAATTAATGAATTTGAAAAAGGGGTTTGCAAGATGTATGAATTTGACCATAATTGGATATTAATAAATTAAGAAAGAAAGAGGGTCTGAATTGTGAAATGTTTAAATTTTTAGATGAGAGAGAGAGAGAGGAGTAGGTGTTTGGTTTTGGTAAAATGAACTGTACTGTACTTGAAAACTTAGAATAAGATATTCAACCACACTTAATGATAAGGATGTGGATAAAGGATTCCCACTTCCCCATTAAATATCTAATATTTTAAACCAAATACCCACATGGCTGTATAAAAAGGGATAAATTAAAATACTCACAAAAAGGCAACAATAAAAAAATAAAGATAAAGCATAATTTAAGTTAGCATGGTCTTTAATTTTTAAAAAGTTGATAAAAGAAAAACTGGGTAGTGCAAGAGAGAGTTAACAGAAGAGAAGGGTATAATGGTGAAAGGGGAGAAAGTGAAAATGAATAAAAAATGGGGAAAAGTGAACCATGGTTAGAAAAGGGAACTGCAGTGAAGGTTGTTGTTAATGGACACATGAGTCTCTATCCATCTATATTTATATTCTATCCAACTTGTCAAGCAGACACAAATTAATTAAATAATTTAAAAAAAAAAATTATAATCCAGTGCCTTGTTCTACCGCAACAACAACTCAGAGATATAAATAAAAGAGAAAAAAAGAAAAGAAAAGAAAAATCTAGCAGTTGCCGTTCGCGTTTGTTCTTCCTTCTCCAAAACCGAAACCGAACTTCTCTCTCCAGAGTGTACTTTTGGATTTCTCTCTCATCGTTTTGCCGGAATCTCCTCTCCTCTCTGTAGCAGGAAAGGTGAGAGTCGGAGTTTGCGACTCGTGTGACCACTGGAGGTTATGCTGTTTGTTGTTAAGGATTTGGTCTGATCCCTGTTTTTTGAATTGATTTTCTTGGTCCTGGTTTTCTGAAGTGCTTGCAGTTGTGGTTTGATGGGGAACCGAAGGAGCCCGATCGTTCAATGTTTTGAATGCTCGTCTGCGTTTTTGTTTTGGTTTGTTTGAGTTTGGTGTTTCTAAGGGAATTGTGAAACGCGTCATTGACGGGATGTTTGAAAATGTGACTCTAGCTTGAATTTGATTATGAGTCTGGGAGTTCTGTTATCTTTGGGTTTTTCGTTATCTTGTTGGGATTTAACGTTGAGTCCAAATGGGTCTTTGATGGAATTTATTCTCGTCTGTAACAAGTTTTTTAAATTAAAAATTATGTTTTGAATTTTTTTTTTTAATTTCATGCTCCTTCTTTTCTTTGGTGCTTTGTTTGCTGTTATTTATTCACTTATTTATTTATTTCAATTTTTGGTGTTGGAAATGGAAATTTTTTCTCAAGAGATAAATCAAAACCAATTGATTTTCCTTTAAATGGATTTTGTTTGACACTTCGGCTAGACGAGGCTTCCAAGAACTTCTTCAAGAGGAAACTGATAGGATATAGTCCACCAATATATTTTGGTTGAAGTTTTGAGACCATTTGGTATTATTTTGATGTGGGGGTTATCATATTTGATCACTTGAAATCAAGGGATTGTGTTTCAGTGTTTCACAAATATTGTGAACTTGGATAATGATGCATGAAGTTGGATTTAGACTAGTTTTTTGTATTTTGAACTGTGGAATCAATTCCATAAAGATTAGTTAGTGCACGAGTATAGCATTATCTGTAATCTGTGCGGAATATAATCTGTTTGTATTTGGGTGTGTACCTATAGATAAGACAAAATGACATTATCATTTTTACAGGGAATCCATCTGCTTTTTCTGATATGGCGCCTCATGATTTGGGATGTACAGTTAAATCAAAAGAGATTTTTCTCAAACTGAATTGAAATTTTTTTGGTATATCTGGAAACTTTTTTGATGTACAATGCATTATGTTTCTTCTGTAGCGTTAGTATTAAATGCGCAATCTCTGCTCTCTCCTTCTGCATGTGGTACTGTTTGTCTTGTACCAAGATGGGAGAATAGCATAGTGAGGATGTGTATCTTCTGGAATAATTATATCATCTTGTGTGTTATTATAAGGGATTCATTTCACTTTTCATTTTTGGCCTTATTGTGCCTGATTCACAAGTATAATTACTTTTTTGCTGTTTTTTCTTTCTATACTATTTTTGAAGCCTGGGGAAAAATAAATGCTATCAAGAGTTTGCTGATGTTGATTACAGTAAATTTGTTTTGACAACAATGATGAACATCTCAATTCACATTAGCCTAACTGCTTTCTCCAGATAAATCCATGTGTCATAGAATTAGCATTCCTAGCTGACTTGTAACATCCTCGGGTTCTTGTTCAGCAGTTCACTTTTTAAACCACCTTGATGAATAAAGCTTTCATTAAAAGCTATTAATGAAGTAATTTGTGCTGGCAACTACGTTATAACCAAGCTAGTAAATGTTCCTGAAAGGAATTTGAAAGAGATTCTCATCAGATGTCTAGTGTTGTTGACACCATATGAATGCAGCCTTTTTCATTTAATTTACTTAGAGGCCATTGTAATATTATTTGTAGGATAGTTATTTGGAATCTTGCTTGATATTCATATTTATTATTGTTTATGGCAGAACTGATAGAAAGAATTGTAGAAAGGTACCCCTTGTCCCATATATGGCTTCAAGATCTTATGCTAATCTGTTAGGCTTGGCGAATGGGGACTGGCTTGATATTCCTCACACTCCAAGAGCTCTTCCAAGGGTTATGACGGTTCCTGGAATTATTTCTGATCTGGATGGTTATGGTTGTAATGATGGTGATTCAGATGTTAGCTCTTCTGGGTGTAGGGAGCGGAAAATCATTGTGGCAAACATGTTGCCATTGCAGGCTAAAAGAGATATAGAAACTGCTAAATGGGTTTTTAGTTGGGATGAGGATTCAATTTTATTACAATTAAAAGATGGTTTTTCTTCTGATACTGAAGTAATCTACGTGGGTTCTCTCAAGGTCGAAATAGATCTCTGTGAGCAGGATGCAGTTGCTCAGAGATTGCTGGATGAATTTAATTGTGTACCTACTTTCCTTCCCCATGATCTCCAGAAGAAGTTCTACCTTGGCTTCTGTAAGCAGCAACTTTGGCCTCTCTTTCATTATATGTTACCCATATGCCCAGATCATGGTGATCGCTTTGACAGAATACTTTGGCAGGCCTATGTTTCTGCAAACAAAATATTTGCAGACAAGGTCATGGAAGTAATTAATCCTGATGATGATTTTGTTTGGGTTCATGACTATCACTTAATGGTTTTGCCTACTTTCTTGAGGAAGCGATATAATCGGGTGAAGCTTGGATTCTTTCTGCATAGTCCTTTCCCTTCTTCTGAAATATACCGAACTTTACCTGTTAGGGATGAAATTTTGCGGGGATTGTTGAACTCTGATTTGATTGGCTTTCATACATTTGATTATGCTCGCCACTTTCTTTCTTGCTGCAGTAGAATGCTAGGTCTGGACTATGAATCTAAGCGAGGACATATAGGGCTTGATTACTTTGGTCGCACTATTTTTATTAAAATTTTGCCTGTAGGCATTCACATGGGTAGACTTGAATCTGTATTAAATCTTTCTTCTACATCTTCTAAACTGAAAGAGGTTCAGGAAGAGTTTAAGGGTAAGAAAGTAATTCTTGGTGTTGATGACATGGATATTTTTAAGGGCATTAGTCTGAAACTTCTAGCCGTTGAACATCTGCTGCAGCAGAATTCAGATTTGCAGGGCAAAGTTGTCCTAGTTCAAATTGTAAATCCTGCAAGGGGCTTAGGGAAGGATGTTCAAGAAGCAAAGAATGAAACATATTTAATTGCCAGGAGGATTAATGATACATATAGCAAAAATAATTATCAGCCAGTCATTCTCATTGACCGACATGTTCCTCGCTTTGAGAAGAGTGCATATTATGCTGTAGCAGAATGTTGCATTGTCAATGCTGTAAGGGATGGTATGAACTTAGTTCCATACAAATACATAGTCTGTAGACAGGGAACTGCACGACTGGATGAATCCTTGGGTAGAAAAAGTGATTCTCCTCGGACAAGCATGCTTGTTGTGTCTGAGTTCATTGGTTGTTCACCTTCTCTTAGTGGAGCAATAAGGGTCAATCCCTGGGACATAGATGCCGTGGCCGATGCTATGTATGCTGCCGTTACTATGAGTGATTCAGAGAAGCAGTTGCGCCATGAGAAGCACTATAGGTATGTCAGTTCTCATGATGTGGCATATTGGGCACATAGCTTTATGCAGGATCTGGAGAGAGCCTGCAAAGATCATTACACCAAAAGATGCTGGGGATTTGGTTTGGGCTTGGGGTTCAGAGTTGTTTCTCTCTCTCATGGTTTTAGGAAGTTGACGATTGACCATGTTGTTTCAGCATACAAGAGAACCAATAGAAGGGCCATCTTTCTTGATTATGATGGTACTGTTGTATCACAATCTTCCATAAGTAAAGTCCCCAGCCCTGAAGTCATCTCCGTCTTAAATGCTCTCTGTAATGATCCCAAGAATATAGTGTTCATTGTCAGTGGGAGGGGAAGGGATTCACTGAGTCAATGGTTTACTTCATGCCAAATGCTGGGACTTGCAGCAGAACATGGATACTTTTTACGGTATGTCATTTTAATGTTGGGATGATTGGGCAACTTTATATCTCGCTATCTGCCACCCTGTCCTTTCCCTCAAAAGAGCTTAACATGTTTTTCCCTCTTCTTTTATGGTTGCAGGTGGAACAAAGATTCAGAATGGGAATCAAGTCACTTGTCTGCAGACCTGGATTGGAAAAAGATAGTGGAACCTGTCATGCAATTGTATACAGAAGCAACTGATGGTTCTAATATTGAAATTAAGGAAAGTGCTTTGGTGTGGCATCATCAAGATGCAGACCCTGATTTTGGTTCTTGCCAAGCCAAAGAGTTGTTGAGTCACTTGGAAAGTGTGCTTGCTAATGAACCAGCAGTTGTTACGAGAGGCCAGCATATTGTTGAAGTTAAGCCACAGGTATTTTTCAAACTCTTTCCCCTGTATTCCTTAATCTTGAAACTCAGGCTGGAGTGGACAAAATAAAAAAATTTCTTTGCTCTCTGCAGGGAATAAGCAAGGGTTGGGTAGCTGAAGAGGTTATTCAGACCATGGTGAACGGCGGTAATCCACCAGATTTTGTACTGTGCATAGGGGATGATAGGTCTGACGAGGACATGTTTGAGACCATTTTGAGGACGGTATCACTGCCATCAGCTCCAGAGATCTTTGCCTGTACTGTAGGTAGGAAGCCTAGCAAGGCCAAGTATTTTCTTGATGATACTAGTGATGTGGTGAAGTTGCTTCAAAGCCTTGCTGCTTCATCCAATCCAAAACCCAGGCATCTTGCTCACTTTCAGGTCTCCTTTGAGAGCACAATTTGAGTTACAGACAGCATTATTGGTTCATTGTGCTACTCTTGCGAGGATTGTGAATCAATGAAATTTTTGGTTATTAATCTTAACCTGACAGACAAATGGTGCGACCGTGTTGTCCGGATCTAATTCTTTTTAGGGCTCCTGAACCGGTATGCGTGGCATGTGGAAGGCTTTTGTTTGATACTGCAATTCTTCTCTTGTACATGGTAACATCGACTGTTATATTTTCTGGTGCCATCGAGAGATTTAGTCGTGCTTAGAATGTTAGATCTTATGGCTGTCATCATGGACAATGGGGCACCGAAACTTGTATAGTTACAATACCTTTGTTGCAATACATAATACTTTTCTGGTTTGAGATCTCTTTAACTCGGTGGGTAGGGTAATCCATTTTTTCTGAAAAGTGAATGCAATAACTGATACCATCACTATCTTAACAAACTCTTTTGATCTTTTGATATACTTTAACGACAAAAGTTTGATTTTTACCAATTTTCAAGTAATAATACTGTTTAAAGCAGTGCGTCCGATTTCTTGAACGGATATTTATGGGCATGCAAGTTTAATCGTGAAGCAGTTCAATGAAGTGTTAATATGAATTCTTTCGACCATGTAAAGATTTTCTAAAGCTCAGAGGAAAATCTATTGTGATTAAGTTTATCGTGTTTCAGATATTCAATTTTATAGTTCTCAACTTAGAAATATCTCTGGGTAATGGTAGGATACAAAAGTTTGGTATACCTTAAGAATTTATACCATCACATAAAGGTTAATTAAAGAAAAGATAAATGTGTTAATTAAAGAAAAAATTAATATAATAATGCAATTAACCTATGTGATTAAAGTTGCAATTAACCTAACCTTGGATGGAGTATTTTACCGTTTGTTTAATGCTAACTTTTTCTTTAATATACACAATTAACAACTACTAAATACCATGTATGTACTCAATTATATTAATCATTAACGGGATTTTAAACAAAATTAATAAATTAAAGTTTACGTACAAAGTCTAAGTTTGTGATTTTTTTTATTGTACTAAAAATAACATACGGTAATATCTATTGTATTGAACAAATTATTTATCGTAATAAAATTTATTGTTTTAATAAATAAAATAATATTTTTAACTTGGTTATTCAATTTTTAAGAGATTTTGGAATGTTAAATGATAATATTTTTTATATGAATACTTTTCTTTTTAGACTAGATTCATTTTTCTTTAAAAATATTTTGATATTGCCTTTTGCTTATCTTAGAACATGTTACTTTCTCAACCAATTTAGTGTTTGTCTGGAATTTGATTGCTTTCTATTTGTATTGTTTAAATCTCTAGAATTTTAAAGTTTTCAAACTTTCTTTTTCTTGGTATTTCTAGAAGATCTAGTTACAAGTAAGAAAAACTATTCCAGATAACTTTTGTATTTGAGCTAGAAAGCTATGTTTAATTTCATGCATATATCGTCCTAAGGAGTGACTACTCTTTGAAAATGGTTTGGTGGAAATGATTTGTAGGTTAATATAGAAACTTAGGTACATGATATTTTAGAGTTATCTTTAGTTGATTTGTGAAAATTGAGGTAGATGAATCAAATTTTAAGTTGATGAAATTGAATATAAAATTTGTTGCTAAGAATATGCATGTATGAAGTTGGTGATCATTTTGACCATGTTTATGCATATATGAAAATTGTGAATTTTTTCGATTGAACTTGGCAAGTTTTGTTAAAATGAGATATGTACTTATATTTTTGGCAGGGTTGTGAATTGTTGAAAAGGGTTCTTACATTTTTTTTTTCTTATACTCGAATTAACAAAGTATTAATAGAGTAAAATAACAATAACAAAATCCTTCTTTTGATCTTGTGAGGTCCATTATATTATATATATATATATATATATATATATATATATATATATATGGATCACGCAACATTATTCAATTGGGTCAAAAATCTAAATCTTTCAATCTCTTTGATATTATATAACTCAATATCCACGTTGACATACCCTCCAATATCTTCTCTTCCTTTTTTAATAAACTAAATCAAATAATTTATCTTTTGGACTTGTCTTTTGTTTTTGTTTTTTTAAAATATTTTTTCTGAACTATTTTAGAAGAAATCATGAGAACAAAATAAGCTAAATAACGTTATATTACATATAGTTTTAAAAAGATTGAATAAATTTGCACTAAAAATCTTTGAAAGAAAATTGGATCAATTATAAAGCGGTTGTTGAATTTAAATTATTCAGGTTATACATGAGAAGGAGGTTAAATTGTATACCTATAGGATGAGATTAAAGAAATTTAATTTTTTTTTTTGCACATAACGGCACCAATACTAACATCATTGTGGTAGCTTGAAGACTCTGAGTATATACCATATCGAGTTAGGGGCTAATGTACTATGTATGTCCAACGACCACTTGGACCAAGATATACTCAGTCCACTTGTTATAAAGATATGCGATGTGTCTTGGTGTCACCATAACAACTTGACCGACACCATATCAGTTGAATCAACCTATATGGCAAATATTGCTAAGTTAATATTACAATCAAGGCATGACTATCCAAAGATTAATCAAGGTAATTACACTATACGAGGTAAATTAATTAAATTCATTATTATCACATTTAATATCATCTAACGCATTTGACTGACTTGAGTGTCAGAGTTTCTTTTGTAGGCACACCCTCATTGGGTTAAAAGGAAAAATGACCTAAGATATCTCAACCCAAAGGTGTGAAATTAGAGTTAGAAGCACATGTGTGTTAGTTAAACTTGAAAATTTTTTGTAAGTGAAATTAAGTGTAAAAAAGGTATTGCAAATATAAATAGATTAGAGATATAAAGTAGTGATTCAAAGTGTTTCAAAAATCAACTTTAATACTTTGTTTGAATTGAGAGATGTACTTGAGGAAGTGAAAAATGATGAATTTGAGACAAAAGAGAGGTGTAAGTGAGGTTGTTTAAATTAAGAAAAAGATAGTAGAAAATGTAAGAAAATTTTGTAAGTGATTTGATTTATGTGAATGATAAAACATGTTTTAATAGGAAAATTTTTGAATTGACCAAATTATCCCTTTGATAGAAATTATTATTATTGTTATTTATTATTAGGTTTAATTATGCCTTTGGTCCCCATTTTGGACTGGAAATCTCAAATTGGTACCTGTATTTTCGGAAATCTCAAAATGGTCCCCTTTTAACTTTAAAAGTCTCACTTTTGCCCTTTCCATCAAGTCTGGGCAAACGGCGTTAGGTGAACAGTGACATGGCAAGGTTGACCATTTGTTGAACAGTGACTTGGCAGGAAAACGTTGACGTGGAATGGGCAGCTGTAATTATATTATGTTTTGGGTAAGAAAAAATGTTAAATTAAATTAGGGTTTAGGGTTTTTATAATTTAAGGTGGGATAATTATTTTTCAAAAAAAACCCTAAACCTAATTTAAGGCGAAATTAGGTTTAGGGTTTTTAAAAAAGAAAGTTGGGGTGAAATTGGGGAAACTGTGGTGGAAGCTGTGGAGTGCGATCGCTGTCCTTGTCCATCGTCATCACGCGTGCAATCTGTGGATATTGAGTTCATCGCATTCATCTCAAACGCTGGAGCAATCTCAGGTTAGTGACTTTCCCTATTTTGGTTCGGTGCTTTTGTTGGGTGCATTTGTTCGGTGCCTTTTGTTTGTCGGTTGAAAAGTTTGCTTTTTGGAAAGGAAATGGTAGTGTTGTCGGTGAAATGCAGTGTATTATTGAATAGTGTGCTTATTTGAGCATGGGTCTGTGTCATAGCATGTGGTCCTTTATTTTTTCGTTGTGGTCCCCCTTTTTTGAAAGTGATATCGTGTATTTCTGTACTTTGTATTTTTTAATTTTT
>Ga0214545_1012430_pt1 | contig 11122 bp, 5 predicted proteins | sample CNSS4metaG_FD_160064 | JGI IMG/M metagenome (GOLD analysis project Ga0214545, IMG submission 160064) | Root nodule microbial communities from cowpea collected in UCLA plant growth center, Los Angeles, California, USA - CNSS4 | ecosystem: Host-associated > Plants > Roots > Nodule | place: USA...
AAATCAAACCAGGGAACTTCCAAAGGAGCTGGGCAGAATGCAGTTTCCGAGCAAACCAAGCCTTCTTCCAAGTCCTCCAGAAAGAAATCTAGGAATTGAATGAGATGAGGGTTCATACAGTTTTTTTGAACTTTTTTAGCTCACAGTTTGTTCATGCTGTTTAATGACTGAGATGATGGTTCATACATTGGAATCCACTGCGTGGGTTCAAATTCAAAACCTTAAGTTTTGATTCAACCAATGAGTACAGTTAGACGCAATCATCAATGTGCAAGTTTGTTTATTTTCTTTCATTTCCCGTCCTCTTTACGGATTGCACTATACTACACCTCTAAGCAGATTTCATATTTTAGAAATGCATTTTTTTGTAGTGGTCACATATTTTTACTCAACCTTTCTGTTCAAGTCAGGTAAGATTTCTATGGACAACAAAATTCCTTTTAAAGATTTTGCAAATATCAAAGTCATTTAGTACTTTTTATTTAGTAGTTAAAATTATTGGGAGAATGTTGAAGCAGTATTTAAATATATTATTTTCAAAATTAAACTCTGCAATTATGGAAAGCATGCTCCACTTTTTAACGCAATGCCAAAATACGTTTTTGTTTTTCTTACTAATATAATTAGTCTACACCCAATTGATGCAGGTCTTGTCTTGGTATAAGGATCATAACTTAACGTGATATTATGCAAGGGAAATTTCTCTCTTTTTCTTTTAGTTGTCCTAACTAAAGAAGACAAGGGTTTCGTTGAAAGTTCATGAGCCCAAACAAAACACAATCAATTTATAATGTTTGAAGTTTATCTTCTTTTTTTAACAACTTAACTGGTTTGTAATATATATTATTTATAAAAAGTTTATACAAATTAAAATTACTGCGTTCAAATCCTAATATATTAACATATAGTTAAACAGAAATCATTTTGTACTAGTTAATGTACACCCGATAAGTTTCACAATTTTGTTCACGCAACCCATAAAAAAATATTTTACTGATTATAGTTATAATAAAAGTATAGAATTTAATTTACCATATATGTTTAAACAATAACACCAATGACTTTTTCTTATGTATCAATCACCTTATAATCTTGAAAAAAAGAAAAAACTTAAACGTTATCATCGTTTTGTTAATAGCATAGAGAAGTTGATATGTTGTTTCAAAGTGTTATTCTCGAATATGAGTACCTCTTCCATTCATGTTCTGAAAATGGTATAATAATATTTGCATCACACAGGGTGCCTATGGAAGAAGAAAAATACTAAAAATATTTTCCATATTCCAAACACCAATGAAGTTTTTCTAATACAATTTTATAATTAAGCATTGGATGAGGCCACAAAAGTGATTTTAGAAGTTTAAAATGTGATGATTTGGGCAATGCATTTCATTAGAAATTCTCTTCCTATTTTAGATGACTTCTTTAACCTTCCAACCTTTATTTTTCTTTTGGAATCTCTACCAAAAATCAAACACTTGGGTATATATATATATATATATATATATATATGATCTTACCAAAAGGAGGTGGTTACTTGTAAAAAATGTCAAATGGTATAGTTCATTGAGATAACATTATTAACTATTATTCATCAATACATTTGATTTATTATATTATTCGTTTCATAATTTATAATTTTATTATGATTTTATCTTTGAAAAACACTTAAAAAAATTAAAGAAAAAAAATTTATTTAAACGACAATTAATTTTAACTCTTAAATAATATAAAATTATTTGAAATAAGAAATAATGTAACTCTTATAAATAAATTTTCCAAAAGAATTACTTTAATTTTTATGTATGCTAATTTCAATTTATTAAAAAAACAATTCAGTATTTTTGTAGAAAAAATATAAGTATGAACTTACTCCCAAACTATTTTTTTACTCATTTAATATGGAATTAGGTGTCTGTTTTTTTCTTAGTTAGTTCCTCCATATTTCAAAAAACCTATTAATTAGGAAGATACAATCTTCAACAAAACAACAAAGTTAAATGAGGGAAAATTGAGGTTAAATTGTTATGCTAGGAAGAAAACCACTTTCTTCATCCAAACATATTATTTTGCAAAATGACACCCTAATTAATTTAAAGTAACAAGTATCTTTAACTTTTATTTTTATAATTTCTACACAATATTGTAGAAAATAAAATTATATTTTAATTCATTTATAAAAGTATATATAAATAAATTGAAATTTGATTGACTAATATGAAATAATTTTAACTTTTTATTATGAATCAGCAATAACAAAATTGAAACTATAAATTAATAATTTATATGTTTAAGTGAAATTAATAACTAGGTTACCCTCAACTTTTTAGTAAAAATTGAAATTAATTCATCTTAAAATTTTTTGAACTAATTAATGTTTCAATTTTAGCAATACGTGAATTTAGTTCATTTAACCAAATTTTGTTAAGTTTATTTAGTGTTTTAAATGCATTTCAGTATAACATTTAAATTATAAAAACCGATCGACACATATTTATTTCAACGTTATAGCTTGGTTAAAAGGACTAGATTAATGTATTTTCAAGAATGGAGACCAGATTGGAGGAAAATTTTGAAGAAGAACTAATTTTAATTTTCACTTCAAATTAAGAGACTAAAAACATATTTAACTCTAATAATTATAATCGGTTTTTCTTAGGAACGAGATATTAATCACACTAAAAATGATTAGTATTTTTATGTGAATATTTTGCATATAATAAGTTAATTTTGATATATTTCAAATTTATTTTATTTTTTACCAACTATAATATAATTTTTTATTAATAAAATATTACGCAGTATTGTTATTAAAAAGTAAATATTTTTTATATGTAATATTACATTACTATTTTTACTGAACAAAATACCAATAATTTATATTTATGTACGATTTTAATGAATTACTTTATAATCTTTTATTTCCATATATATATATATATATATATATATATATATATATATATATATATATATATATATATAAACTCCATTAGTATATGTACCAATTTATTAAAATCATTTTTACTTTTTTGTCTTGTATGTTCACAAAATAAGTTCATGTAACCATATTAATAATTTATATGCTGTAACATATTTTCTATTTATTTGTGAGTAAATAAATTACACTTACTTCATGGAAGAACATTTTAACAATATTCACTATTTTTAATTTTAAAATAAGCATAGATTTATTTTCTTTTAATAAGATAGTATTCACACTCTTTCTGTTTTTTAAATAAAAGTTCCCCCGCTTATAATTTTAATAAAATAAAACTTATCTTCTTTTATTTTATTTAAAAATAAAACATTCACTAAAATTTATATGAAAAATTATAAAAATTTGAATTAATTATAGATTAGTTCCATCTTTCTTAAGGTTATTAATACACACTTACTATTTTTTAATTAAAAATTTCCCAACTTATAATTTTAATAAAATAATACTTATCTTCTTTATTTATTTAAAAATAAAGCATTCACTAGAATTTATATAAAAAATATAAAAAATTCAATTATTTATAGATTGGTTCCATCTTTCTTAAGGTTATTAATTCAAGATGAGAGATGGCAACAGGTCGGGCACTGATAGTACCTACCCGTAATCTGACCCAAAAAAAAAAATCCACCCACACTCGTCCGTTTATCCGCAGGGTATCTGCTTAAAAAATACCCGCGGATATTTTTAAAACCCGCGGGTACCCATGGATACCCGATACCAACAATTATTTAAAAATATATATTTAATAAAATTTTTAATATAAAATTATAAAAATAAAATATAAATTAAATTAAATTTGACATAATAAAATATACTGTTAATTTTAATTTTAATAAAATTTAACTTAATAAAATATAAATTAAATTTTAATTTTAATTAAATTTAACGTAATAAAATATAAATTAAATTTTAATTTTAATTTTTTGCGGGTAACGGGTACCCGCGGGTACGGATAGTATGATACCCGTACCCAACCCGTTTATAAGCGGATATTAAAATACCTGCTACCCGTTACCCACAGGTAATAAATACCCGCAAGTAGTAACTATTCACCGCGGATTTTATCCGCGGATATCCACGGGTGCAGATATTTTTGCCATCCCTAGTCACAAATATTATATCATTTATCATAAATAAGTGGTTATATACTAGCATTTTAATAGGAAGTTCAATATATTCATCAATTTCAATTTATCAATTGCAATTAAGAACAATGTTGTATCTACATATTTACAATCAATGTAGTATCCACATAGTACATCGATTTTAATAGGAACTTATATATGAACACTATTAGGACACATATTCCACCATGAAATCTCTCATGCAACACGTTTGTTGAGACATTTAGGAAATTTATGACATTATTCTTATTTTTTGTAATTATATTTATTAAGTTTTAATTATTTATATTTTATGATTATTTTCAAAATTGTTTGAAAGGAATTATATATGTTAAATGTGTATAATGTGAAAAAGTAATTGAGAACCGTTTTATTTTCTTTTATTCTTGAGATGGTATCAAAGCTTTTAATCGGGCCTTTCTGATTTTGTGGTTTAATTGCAACTTTCATTGTTGCATATAAACCTTAAAATGTAGTCTTCATTGTTGCATAAACTCTTTAAAATATACAATTTTCATTGTTGTATAAACTCTAAAATGTAACTTTCATTATTGTGTAAACCCTAAAACACAACCTTCATTATTGAGCAAACCCTAAAACATAGCCTTTATTGCTAAGCAAATCCTAAAACATAGCCTTCATTGTTGTGCCAACACCAAAACACAACCTTCCTTGTTGTTCCTTTTTGGTCCCTATTGCAACCTTCATTGTTACCCCACTTCCAAGGAGTTATTTTGCCTCTCTGGTCCCTATTAACGCCTTCGTTGTCATCCAACCTTAAAGGAGTTACTTTGCCTCTCTAGTCTCTATTGTAGACTTCATTGCTATATTGCAACTTCCATTGTTGCACTATTTATTTTTGTGTCTAGATTTTTTTTTGTGATCCATTCCGTGTTGATATTCATTCTTCCCTCTTTGTACCTCAATTGCACATATTTGTAATGTTTATTCAGGAGAATTGGAGAATGTTCATTCTGCTTATTGGTTGTATAAGACCCGGGAAAATTAATTAATTAAATAATTAATTAATTAATAAATGTGGGTAGAAGGCGTCTTTATGATATTAATTTTTGTTTAATGTGATGTGGAAAAGGGCTAACTTAAATGGTTGAGAGTACTTTGGTTGTGTGAGAGGACTTGGATTCGAGTCCTAAGTATGCTAATTATGTGTGATTATTTTATTATTAATTTTTAAGAATATGTGTGAGTATGTGATTGGTATTGTAAACTTATGTTGATTTATGTATATCATTAAATGTGCTTTGGCATGGTGGTTGTGCTTTGGCCTTATGAATGGAAGGTCATGGGTTCAAACCTAGTTGAACATAAAGATAAAGAAGGCTTTATTTTTGCTAATTCTAGCTTAAAGTGGAGTTGAAAGAGAAAAGGTAAAAATCAGAGAGGGAGGAAGGCCATTTTAAGGTAAAAGAAGGGTTTTCGCAGTGCTGATAATAGGGTTTTGAAAGGAGCACGAATTTGAGAGTGAGAGTGGGGTTGTGTGATAATAGGGTTTTGAAAGGAGCACGAATTTGAGAGTGAGAGTGGGGTTGTGAGTGTACAAGGGCTGGACCAAGAGGGAGAGCACGAATCAAGGATTTCATCTTCTCAAATTTTTGATCACTAACTCCAGGTTAGGGGAGCTATCTCCATGTGTTGTGTAATAGTTGATAATTGTGTTATGATTCTGGATTATAGCTTCTTGAGTGAATTTTGAATGGTGTCAATTTTCGCATTCTAATTGCTGTGTTTGTAAAATGGAGGTATATGGAATTTGGACGTTTGTTTATGTATGCGGAATAGGTTGTGGGATGAGGGTTTGGATACTTTTAGCATTATATTCGCAATTGGTGGTATAATGGGTTGAAATAGATGATTCTGAATGGAGATTACCATTATAATCACGTGGGTATCGATTGACTGGTTTGTGGTACAATTTTTGGTATGAAGTAACTTTGTTTTGGGTAAAATGCGTGTGTGACAGTGAGGGGACTCTACAAGTCTCGCCCAAGCGAGTCCATCTCCTCTAGGCGAGAGTTGCAGAACCTCACGTCTGGTTTGGGTCGCGCTGCTCGCCCAGGCGACCTTGGTTTGGCGTTGAGCGACTTAGTCTCGCTCAAGCGAGGGACAACTCGCCTAAGCGAGGTCGCGAGGAGACTTGAGCGCTTTTGAGCGCGATATCTCGCCCAGGCGAGAAGTATTGGTGTTTTGAGCGACTCTATCTCACTCAAGCGAGAGACATTTGCTTGAGCGAGGTCGCGATGTGAAATGACATGGTTAAGTGGTTCCTCGTCTAGGCGAGGTAAGGGTGTTGCTTTGAGCGATGGTGCAACTTGCCCAGGCGAGGGAATCTCACCTAAGCGAGATAACGTGTATTTGTGGTTGTTTTAAGCTCGCCCAGGCGAGGCGAACTAGCCTAAGCGAAGCAGAGGGCTTAGCTTGGGCGAGGGGTCCCTAGCCTAAGCGATTTTATGTGAACTATTGTGTTTCTATGTGCTTGTGAGTGTGTTTTGGTTGTTTACCATAAGGATCGATTGTATATGCATGTGGTGTGATGTTTGGGCTTGATGGACTAAGTCCAATAGGGGTCTGGGATGTGCTCGGAGGTTGGACACATGATGGGCATGGAATTGGTTGAGTTCCCGTCGGCTACTAATGGGCGAGGAGTCCTTAGTATGGTGATTGCATGTGTCGGGCGCACGATGGGCAAGGAATTGTGATGTTCCCGTCGGCTACTATCGGGCGAGGAGTCCATAGTATGGTGATTGCGTGCGTGCCTGGGGTCCAAGTGTGAGACTTGGATATTTATAATACAGGCGAGGAGTCTGTAGGGCAGGACTATGAGCGTGATAGGCTCATAGGGTTGGATCACGAATGAGTTAGTTTCGTGGGAGCACAGGGAAGTCCCAAGACCTAGTTCATGCACATGACTCATGAAGGACTATGAGGTCATGGTTGGGTGATTTGGAAATTATGAGTTCGTACTTATATTATTTTGGGTGGGGAAGCATATTTATTTCACATATGTCTGTTTATGTTTTATTGTGCATAGCTCACCCTATCTGTGTGTGTATGGCGATGATCGAATAATTTATTATCCGGGAGCAGATGATGTGGCAGGTGAGCTAGAAGCTGCTTAGAGACGGAGAGCATGGACCACTTGGGATTTTGAAAGAAACTCTACTGTTTTGTTTTTGATGTAAATATTTCCTATGTTAATTTTAACATCATTTGTAAATAATGCTATGGTACATTCGGATTTTGTATGGTATTAATGATGGTTTTAAATTTCTCGCGTTTTGGGAAATAGTTTATATTAAATGTGATATTTATTTTATTTCGAATTTTATTTATTAAAAATTAGTAATATCCTTCAGGGATGTTACAGGTTGAATAGAAAAAAATATAGCAAGTGGTCACAACTCATATCGACCATTTTGAAAGGGAAATGAAAGGCTAGCCATTTAATTAATGATGCCCTTGTGGAAGATGATCCTAAATCCAAGTATTGGGATGAAGAAGACTCCATGATCATGGCATGGTTATGAAATCCAAAAAGGTTCCAAAAATCAATGACACATGTACGTTCCTCAATTCAACAATAGCAATATTCAACTTAACAACAACAAATTTTAAAAGAAGTATATCCAAGCTAGAAATGGAAAGCATTTATTCATCAATTTTAGGGGGAGTGGTGAGATATTTTAGAATATTTATGACATTATTCTTATTTATTATAATTATGTATTTATTAGACTTTAATTTTGTATATTTTTTCTTATTTCCAAAATTGTTTGGAAGAATATATATATATATATATATATATATATATATATATATATATATATATATATTGTGTATAATAAGTAAGTGAGAATAATTGTATTCTCTTTTATTTTTAAGAAGCACCATTACACAATGAAGTCATGTTAACATAAAAATCTATTAAAAATGATATTCAACTATTCAAACAAATATTCCATCACACAAATAAAATAAACCATTTACTTTAAAAAGGCCCAGTCTCGTTAAAACTCATAAAGTGGTTTATCCTAATGTATTTTAGGTTAATTACCATTACCTAACAATTACTTTTTTATTTAGTAAGCCTACTCTTTAAGCAAATAGTGAGTTGATGATCTTTAGAGATCTAATAATAACTTAGTTTTAAGAAGAAAAATCTAAAAAAACAAATGAGCATACCACTACATATTTAGACCAACGTAGGTTCATCTTTTTCTTAGTTGGGCGTAGAGGAAAATGAATGAGAATAAAATGCTAACTTCAATTAAAATAATGTTTGGGTTAGATCTCTCAAATGCCTTATAGCCTGTGACTCTAGAAAAGGAGAAAGGTAAATGACTAAATAATGAAATTGTTTTAGTTCACACACACACTCTAGTTGTACCCAAACAAATAAATTGTTTAAGTGTAGTACTTAGAAACTATCCCAAGGTCATCTCCTAGTAACCAATATTATCATTTAAAGGATCCAAACATAAATTGTTTAAATGTAGTACTCAGAAACTATCCCAAGGTCGTCTTCTAGTGACTAATATTATCATTCAAAGGATCCAAACACAACACAAAGGAGGGGGGGGGGGGTTTGGCAGTTTTATAAAACACAGTAATAGATTCCAAGCATAAGAAAAATTCAATGAACAATGGCTAAAATGTATTGATTCCTTATTCCAATGAAAATCCAACAATCACAGGTCACGAAATTAATTGTTTATCCACTTTACTCTCATGAAACCCAAAATTAACCAACTAAGCGAAGATTAACACAAGTTCATTATGCAATTAAGCAAAGCACACATCATTCAACTTCTCACACACAAATTAAGCAACTAACACAACCCACACTCATTAAGCATGAACAATGGGCTGATAAAGTGCATAAACATAAAACCATGATTAAGCATCACTGAATTTCGTGTTCATTCCATTAAGCACAAATTGAAGAGGATAAAGTGCAAAGTAAAACGAAAACGAAAATGCATAATAGAACAATAACGTCAAGGTCTCATTTCATTTTCTTCAAGGAATCAATACAGATATTTTAGCACACCATGGAAATGAAGTTACAAAACAGAGGAGAATGAAGATGCATCACCAAAGTGAAGATAAGGGACTGAACCAGTAAACACATATGCAAAAACACAGAACCCACAAGCTTTAATGTGCATAATATGTGAAAATAGAGTATTTCCTTCGACAGGTCTTTAGTGGGTCTTCAATGGTGTTCTAAAACGTAAAAATAGAAGCTATAATGAATGCCCTAGTTCTACTCCTAAAACCCTAAGAGAAACCTCGTGGTCCCATCACATCAACATGCACATGCCCATCCAGACATGGACACGCACACACACACATGCATGCACTCACACACGCACACACACACATGCACACACTCACACACGCACACACACATACACACACACACACACACACACACACACTCGCATACACCCACACACGCTCAAACTTGCACACGCCTACCCACACAAATACACACTAACACACACACACACACACACACACTCACACATACACATAGACACACACACGCACACCCATACACATACCACACACAAACAGACATAGACACACACCCACACCCACACCCACACTCACACCCCCCCCACACACATCCACATACAGACATAGGCACACACACCCACCCATCCACCCACACCCATATAAACACACACACATAGCTCATGTACATGCACCCATAGACACACCCCCTCACACACAACCACCCACCCACCCACACACAACCACATCCACACACAAAGACACACATCCACAAACACCCACCGGTGCACACTTCCCTCCTCCCGCACACACACACACACATACGAACACAAATACAGACACACACAAACACACACATACGTACAAGCGCACACAAAGAGAGAGAGAGACACACACACACACTGATGAATGTGTATTTTTGCCCTCATTTATTGTTTAATTTTGGGTATTTAATTGAATTTATGTGTTTAAAAAGTAATTTGTTTGACAATTTTAATAATTTGATTTATTGTTTTATTGAGACAAAAATAGTTTAAAAAGTGCTTTTTAGTTGTATAAATTATCGCTGAATGTTCAAATGTTTTTTTATGTAGCTGAAGTTAAATTTGGTTCATTAAAGGTGTGAAATTAAATTGTTCCAAGTTACAAAATAAGGCTAAAATCAGTAAATTCTGGAAAATTCTATTTTGCGCCCCTAATTTAATGATACACTCTCATTCTCAAATGACCCATCCAAAATCTGTTCTACACCCCCTAATTTACCTATCTTCCCCTCATACAACTTAAACCCAAATTAACCAGATCATGTCATATGACAATCCTCACTTTAAAAAAATTGGCCAACAAGATACTACCACGTGTCCATGATGTAACGTCCCTACTGAAAATTACTAAAAATAAATAAATAAAAAGTAATTGAAATGCAAATGACGTAATTTATTATTCCTAAATGCGGGAAAATTTGAACTTCATACAACGTGCTAAAGTTCGAATTTAGCAAAATCCATAAAAAACCATAATCATTTTACAATGTCTCAAAAATAACCGAGTGAAAACTAAAAGTCGTAAATGATTATAATGCAATCCCATGCTAGCCCCCTCTCCAATGCTACGCATCAACAACTTCACCTGGAATATCATCTTCTCCCGTGTAGCAAGTCACACGATCATCGCCAAACACAAACAGAAAGGGTGAACTCATAAATAATTAACACATAAGTTAATAAAATCAAAGTACACCCAACTATTTTATTCTACTTAGTGCTTGGCCAAGACCTTATACCTAGAGATGGCAAATAAACCCGTCCCCGTGGGTATTGCCCGAACCCGTCCCCGTTTTGAGGGGGAATCCCCGCATTGACTGGGTATGGGTATGGGTATGGGGAATCCCCGACTTTTTCAGTTGGGTATGGGGATGGGTATGGGGATGTACATATACCCGCCATAATACCCGTCCCCG
>Ga0214545_1012436_pt1 | contig 11113 bp, 11 predicted proteins | sample CNSS4metaG_FD_160064 | JGI IMG/M metagenome (GOLD analysis project Ga0214545, IMG submission 160064) | Root nodule microbial communities from cowpea collected in UCLA plant growth center, Los Angeles, California, USA - CNSS4 | ecosystem: Host-associated > Plants > Roots > Nodule | place: USA...
GGGGGCGTAAGCCATGACTGCACTTGCTTCGGACGCCGGTCGCGCCAGGAGTGGGATCGTGCCGATCCTGTTGTGCGTCGTGCCGTTCAGCCAGATTCCGCTCGATGCCTATACGCCGGGCCTGCCGCAGATGGTGGTGGATCTCGCAGCTGACGCGGCGTCGATGCAGAACACCGTCACCGCTTACATGCTCGGCATGTCTCTGGCGCTGGTGCCGGTCGGTATCGCCTCGGACACCCTTGGCCGCCGAAACGTGCTGCTCGCGGGGTTGTCGGTCCTGATCGCGATGAGCATCGCCTGTGCGCTGGCCACCAGCGCCTCGCTGCTGCTCGGTTTGCGTTTCCTGCAAGGCATCGGCGGCTGCACTTGTCTCGTCGTCGCCTATGCGGTCGCAGCTGATTGTTTCCGCGGCCGCGAGCTCACCGCGATCTCCGGCCTGTTGGGTGCCGCCTGGGGCCTTGCGCCGGTACTGGCGCCGGCGGCCGGTGGCTTCATCGTCGAGCTGACCTCGTGGCGTGGCGTCTTCGTCGTCATTGCCGTCGCCGCGGCGATCGTCGCCGCGATCGTCGCATTTCTTCTGCCCGAAACATTGCCGGCAGAGCGGCGCGCGCCATTCGATCCGCGCCGCACTGCCGGTATTTTGCGCGATGCGCTGGTCCGCCCGGGCTTCCTCGCCTTCGTGCTGGTGTTTGCCGCGGCGGCCAGCGCGCAGCTGGCGTTCGGCGTCGTCGCGCCGTTCTTCTACCAGACCGGTCTCGGCTATTCGGCGGCCATCTACGGCCTCGTCGCACTCGGGCTTGGCGGGGTCAATCTCGCCGGCGAGCTCGGCTGCGCGCATTTCGCGCGCGTCATGCCGGCGCGCTTGCTGGGCTTCGGCGCCTTCGCGCTGTTCCTCGCCGGCTCTGCGGTCCTGAGCGTAACGGGCATGACCCTAGGTCTGGATTTTACGTCGATCACGATCGGCGGCGCGCTGGTGCTCGGCGGCTGCGGCGTGCTGTGCCCGATGATGTACGGCATGGCGCTTGGCCTGTTCGAACGCGACCATGGCCTGGTTGGCGGCCTCATCAGCGCGCTCTGCTATCTCGCCGTGAGCGGTGCCATGGCGATCACGGCGGTGTTGCCCGAAGCGACACAGGCGCCGATCGGATGGCTTTATCTCGGGCTCTGCGCCATTGCGGGGACGCTGCTCGCGATCTCGCTGCCGTCGGCGCGGCAAGCGACACACAGTTAAATAAGGACCCAAATCATGACCACGGTCGGAATTCGCGGCACGTTCTTCGATTTCGTCGACGATCCCTGGAAGCACGTCGGCAACGAGCCGGCCGCCGCGCGCTTTCACCAGGATGGTCTCATGGTCGTCACTGACGGCGTGATCAAGGCGTTCGGTCCTTATGACAAGATTGCCGCCGCCCATCCGGGCGTCGAGGTCACCCACATCAAGGACCGCATCATCGTTCCCGGCTTCATCGACGGCCACATCCATCTGCCGCAGACGCGCGTGTTAGGGGCCTATGGTGAGCAGCTCCTGCCGTGGCTGCAGAAATGGGTCTACCCGGAAGAGCTCAAATACCGGGATCGCGACTACGCGCGCGAGGGCGTGAAGCGTTTCCTCGATGCGCTGCTCGCCTCAGGCACCACCACCTGCCAGGCCTTCACGAGCTCCTCGCCTGTTTCGACCGAGGAGTTGTTCGAGGAAGCGAGCAGGCGCAACATGCGCGTCATCGCGGGCCTCACCGGGATCGATCGCAACGCGCCGGCCGATTTCATCGATACGCCGGAAAATTTCTATCGCGACAGCAAGCGGCTGATCGCGCAGTACCACAACAAGGGCCGCAATCTCTACGCCATCACGCCGCGCTTCGCCTTTGGTGCCTCGCCGGAATTGCTGAGAGCGTGTCAGCGCCTCAAGCACGAGCATCCGGACTGCTGGGTCAACACCCACATCTCCGAGAACCCGGCCGAATGCAGCGGCGTGCTGGTCGAGCATCCGGATTGCCAGGATTATCTCGGCGTCTACGAGAAGTTCGACCTGGTCGGTCCGAAATTCTCCGGCGGCCACGGCGTCTATCTCTCCAACAACGAGTTCCGCCGCATGTCGAAGAAGGGCGCGGCGGTGGTGTTCTGCCCGTGCTCGACGACGCCTACAAGGTCGGCATGTGCAACAACACGCTGCTCGACGGCAGCATCGATCCCGCGCGCAAGGACCTCGCGGAAGCCGAGCGCAACAAGCTCTCGCCCTATCGCGGTTTCTGGTCGATCACGCTCGGCGGCGCCGAAGGCCTCTACATCGACGACAAGCTCGGCAACTTCGAGCCGGGCAAGGAGGCCGATTTCGTCGCGCTCGATCCGAACGGCGGGCAGGTCGCGCAAGCGTGGCATCAATCGCTGATCGCCGACGGCGCCGGCCCGCGCACGATGGACGAGGCCGCGAGCATGCTGTTCGCCATCATGATGGTCGGCGACGATCGCTGCGTCGACGAGACCTGGGTGATGGGCAAGCGGCTCTACAAGAAAGGCTGAGGCGGACCGCTGCCAATGAGCGCATCTCCTGAAACAACCGGCCAGCCGGTCGCTCTCGTCATTCAGCGCCGCATCGCCGACGACGGCTTTGCTGCGTTCGCCCGGTGGAACGGTGAGGTCGGCGAGGTGCTCAAGGCCTGGCCAGGCTTCCTCAGCCTTGAAGTGGTGCCGCCGCAACCGCCGGCGCATGTGGACTGGGTGACGATCCTGCGTTTCGCGAGCCCCGCTGCGGCACGTGCCTGGCTGCAGAGCGAGGTGCGGGCGAAGATGATCGCGGAGGTGCAGCGCTTCTTCGTCGGTTCGGAGGACGTCCATATCCTGCCTGACACCGGCGTCCCGCGCGACAGCGCGGTCTCGGCGGTCATCTCATTCAAAGTCCCTGATGGGCTCGAGGACGCGTTCCTGAAATGGCAGCAGCGCATCCAGGCGGCGGAGGCCGAGTTCAAGGGATTTCTGCGCCATAAGATCGAGCGGCCGATTCCGGGCCTGCACGACGAATGGATCATCATCCTGTCGTTCGATTCTGATACCAACCTCAATGCGTGGCTCGACTCGCCCTTGCGGCAGACGCTGCTGAAGGAGGGCGCGCGCTTCAATGCCGGAATGCACGTGAGGCGGGCGAGCTACGCCTTCAATTTCTGGTTCCCGGCCGGCAAGACGCAGGCTCCCGAGCAAGGGCCCGGTTTCATCTGGAAGAGCAACCTGATCGTTCTCCTGGTGCTTTATCCCGTGGTCTACCTCTGGGGTACTTTCATCAGCGCGCCCCTGATCGACAGAAACGGCGTGCCGGTCTGGCTGTCGCTGTTCATCGGCAATCTCGTCAGCACGCAGCTGCTCGGCTGGTGGCTGGTGCCCGCCGCCTTCAAGGCGCTCGACTGGTGGGTGACGCCGAAGGCGACGCTCGGTCGCCAGATCGCCGGCTACGTGCTGCTTGCCGTGCTCTATGCCGCGTCGATGGCCCTGTACGCGCTGCTGCTCGCGTGGCATTGGGGACGGTGAGACCGTCAACCGTATCGACGCGGAGAAGGACGGTCGCTGGACATCGACCATGTTCGCCCTGACGTTTCTCGGGACATCAGCGAGCGTTCCCTCGGCGGAGCGCAACCATCCGGCACTCCTTGTGGAAGCCGCAGGCAAGCGCGTCCTGGTCGATTGCGGCGAGGGCACGCAGCGCCAGCTGCTGCGCAGCGGCGCCGGCTTCCGGCGGCTCGACCGCATCCTGCTCACCCACGCCCATCTCGACCACGTGCTCGGCATCCCCGGACTGTTTTCGACGCTCGGCTTGCGGCAGACGTCCGAGACGATGACCGTTCACGGCGGCGCGGGCACGCTCGACCTCGTCACCCGCATGCTCGCCGGCCTGTGGGGCGCGGGCAGGGCGCCGATCGCCGTCCAGTTCGAAGCGCTGACCGAGGGACGAGCTATCGGTGAATTCGCCGTTGACTGTTTTCCGGTCCGCCACCGCGACACCGACAGCTTCGGCTTCATCTTCCAAAGCCCCGCGCGCCGTCATCTGCGGCCTGATCGCCTCATCGCGCTCGGTGTCCCCGATGGTCCGTTGCGCGGCGAGTTGGCCGCCGGCCGACCGATCGTGGTTGCAAACCGAAGCATCGATCCGGAAGACGTCCTGGGTCCTCCGAGCGGCGGCAGCAAGCTCGTCGTGATCGGCGACACCGAGACCACCGATGGGCTGTCGCGATACGTGGCCGGCGCCGACATGCTGGTGATCGAGGCCACGTTCCTCGATCGCGACGCGCCGACCGCGCGGAATTACGGCCATCTCACTGCGGCAGAAGCGGCCTCTTTTGCGGCCACGAACAAGGTCGGACAGCTTGTGCTGACGCATATGTCAGGGCGCTACGAGGACGCGGAGATTCTCGCCGAGGCGGCAAAAATCTTCCCGAACACCCGGATCGCCGCAGACTTCGACCACATCGTCGTCTGATCAAACCTGCTCTGACCCCCGATCCATCCACCGCAGCGCTTGCCAGCCCAGATGCGAGCGGGTAGAAGGCTGCCACGCCTGAGCCGCGATTGGCGCGATGCGCTTTCCGGCCACAGTCGAACAAATCAGTTATGTCTTTGAATTTGTTCGACTATTCCGTTGGGGAATGGTGTAACGGTAGCACAACAGACTCTGACTCTGTTTGTCTTGGTTCGAATCCAGGTTCCCCAGCCACGCACTCCCACGTACGCTCATCTACGATCTACTACTCCCCGCACCCGGTCGATTCTGCTCACTTTGAGATGACCTCAGCGATCTGTCCGACGTAGCCGGGCTCCGGATGGGGGACAGCCAAGAGCCAAGCGTAAGCCAATCCGAGCCCTCGCGGAGAGGTTCGCTCTACGCACGAATGGCAGCTTTGCCAAACCGGACTAGACATCTGCGCGATGGAGGAGTTGACCGCGAAATCGGTGCGTCCGGGCGTGAACATCATGATCGTGCTTCGTCGCCCGCTCGTGCTGCCTCACATGCTCGGCCTAGCTCGGCGGGAAGAATCGCTCGATCGACGCCGGGGCGCCCGCCGCCTGATAGACACCCCAGTTATGCGCGCCGTCGCGATAGCCCTCGTCGGAAAGATCAAACATTCGCAGCAAGAAACGCAGGCGTATCCGCCGTCGATCCTATAGCGAGTCTTGCCCACCGGCGCGCGGCTAGGGACGGCATCGAGATCCTCGGCCACCAACGGTTCCGGCCGGCTCATCGCGGGCTGAGGTCGAGCGCCGCGCCCTGGCCGAGCTTGGCGCGCCAGCTGAACGGGATCGCGATGATCGCTTCGCGTAGGCAGCTATAAGCTGTCAGACGAGGGCTTCCGATCCGTCTGGACTTGCTTTGATGAGATACTCGCCGCTTTCTCTGAAACTGCGAACTGTTGCAAAGGTATCTTCCATAAACTGCACGTAGGACAGCTTGCCGTTCTCGCCGCGCGCCAGAACCGCGAAGGGTGATGTCACTGTTTTACCCAGAATGTTTGACGTGTAAGTAAAGGAGCCAAAGATCGCGGCGCCGTTCTTATTTTCAAAGCTGTCCTGAATTTGGAAGTCGTCTATCGTCCAATAACGACTGACGTCGATAAAGGTCTGAACCAGTCCCTCGGTGCCTTTGTTTGTTCCGGCCCAAGGCATGATCTGCTTCAGTTCCGCGTGTTCATAGTTGAGCGATACATAGATGAAGTCATCAGTCGTAAATTGTTTGACGAAATCCAGATCGGTCGGATTCGACAAAATCGACCGCAGTACCGCCAAAGGCGATGCCGTCGAGGCGGGTTCGGCTGTAGACGACCTCTGGGCAAGAGCGGGCGCACGAGTGGACATGGTGGGTTCCTCCTTTAGGAAATTCTAGGAATCGAGGCGTCAGTGTTGCTTCAATTGACCTCCCTTACGCGATTGCGCCTGCATCAACGGTCAGGGTGGCGCCAGTGATCACGCTTGCCGAAGGGCTGGCCAGAAAGACCACAGCATTCGCGATTTCGCGCGGCTCAGCGAATCGCCCCAGCGATGTAAGACTCTTCTGGACAGCGGAAGTCGGCCCGTCCGCCGGATTGGCATCCGTGTCTACCGACCCGGGTTGGACAAGATTCACGGTGATGCCCCTAGGGCCAAGTTCACGCGACAAGCCGCGCGTAAAGGAGATCAAGGCAGCCTTGGACATCGCATAGGCGGTCACTCCGGGAAACGGGACGCGCTCGCCGAGATCCGATCCGATCGAGATGATGCGACCTCCTGCGGAAAGATGGGGAATGACAGCCTTGGCAAACAGAACTGGCGCTCGCACGTTGACGTCCATCAGAGTTTGGTATTTGGCCACGTCAAGATCAGCGATCAGTCCGTACTGACCGATCGCCGCATTGTTGACGAGGATGTCGAGTCCGCCGAGCCCCGAGACGGCTTCTTGCACGGAGCGTACGATGGCGCCCGGGTCCGCGCTGTCGGCCTGGATTGCGACCGAGCGCCGTCCTGTCGCCTCCACGGACTTGACCACCGCGTTGGCTTGTTCGACCGAACGCTGAAAGGTGAACGCCACGTGCGCGCCGTTCTCAGCCAGCGCCAAGGTAATTGCGGCTCCGATGCCCCGCGCCCCGCCAGTCACCAACGCACGCTTCCCGTCCAGATGGATCATCGTTGTCCTTTTCTTTCATCTTCGAATTTGAGCACGGCCTCATATCAGGCGCCCGATATGCTCCGCCTTGTATGGGCAGGGCGGCTCATCTGGTCCCGTCCAGGCGCGGCCCGTGTCTCTCTGCGACACGGGCCCTTGAGGGCGAAGCCCCTTGGTCGTAGCCTGCTATCGAACTGCTCCCGCAGCTTTCTCGGGGTTGAACCCGTCGAAGCTTTCGAAGACGCCCATGAATCCCGGGACGGTCGCTTCGCGCGCCCAGTCGCGCTGGAGCTCGCAATACATCTGCACCCGGCTGATCAGCTTGGCACCGGCCTGCTCGATGCGGCGCAGCGCCGCCTCATGCGCGGCCAGCGACGTCCCGCCGACCGCGTCGACCGGCACATAGACCTCATAGCCCTCCTGGATCGCGTCCAGCGCCGGGAACGTCAGGCAGGCTTCGGTCCAGAGCGCGGTCATGATCAGCTTGTGGCGGCCGATCGCCTTCACCGCCTGCTTGAACGCTGTGTCCTCCCAGCTGTTGATCGAGGTCCGGTCGTATGTCGGCAGGTGCCCGAGGACGGCCTGCAGTTCCTGAATGGGTGGCTTGTTGCGGCCGGTTGCAACATTGACCGTCGAATGGACGATCGGAAGCTTGTAATGCACGGCCGCCTTGGCGGTGCTCACGATGTTGAACACCAGCTCGTCGCGCGGAATCGAGCGGATCGAGGACACCTGAATCGGCTGATAGTCGATGATGATGAATGCCGCGTTCTGCGGCGTCAGAAGATGGTCGGTCTGCGGATTGCGGATCGGTTCACTGGCCATTGCTGGGCCTCTCTTATCGGTCGGGGTTCTGCGCTGGGAATGGGCCGGAGCCCGGGATCGCGCGGACGAGTGAGCGCACACCCTTCCGCAAGGAAAAGGGGCCGGACCCACACGTGAGTCCGGCCCCACAGTCACGCCGCGGCGGTGACGAAGCGCCCGCTGTTGAGGTCGTCGATGGCTTGGCGGATTTCCGCCTCGCTGTTCATGACGAATGGCCCGTAGCCCACGATCGGCTCGTCGATCGGATCGCCGGTGAGGACCAGCAGCTTCGCCACTCCGTTCGCGTGAATGGCGACATCGCTGCCCTTGCGGTCGAGCAGCAGCATTTCCGCCGCACCCGCGTCCAGACTGCGGCCGACCGTGACATGCCCGGTCAACACCACGATCATCGCGGTATGCCCCTCGGGCAGGTCGAGCGTGAGGTCCGCATCGGCCTTAAGGCTCAGGTCCCACACATTGATCGGCGTGAACGTGCGGGCCGGTCCTTTGATGCCGCGATACGCGCCGGCGATGACCCGCGCCTTCCCCGCACCATGCGGGAGCGAGACGTTGGGAATGTCCGCCTTCGCGATGCCCTGATACCCGCCCGGTGCCATCTTGTCCTTGGCCGGCAGGTTGACCCAGAGCTGCACCATGCGGAGCGGTCCACCCGCCTTGGCAAAGCCCGCCGAGTGATATTCCTCATGGAGAATGCCGCCGGCGGCCGTCATCCATTGCACATCGCCGGGCCCGATCACCCCGCCATTGCCGGCGGAATCACGGTGCTCGACCTCGCCTTCGTAAACGATGGTGACGGTTTCGAAGCCGCGATGGGGATGCTCGCTCACGCCTCGCCGATGCATGGTCGGCGCGAAGGTATACGGTCCCGCATAGTCGAGCAGGAGGAACGGGCTAATATGCGCGCCCAGTGTGTTGTACGAAAAGAGCGAGCGCACTGGAAAACCGTCGCCCACCCAATGCTGCCGGTCATTGCCGTACCGGCCGAGTACCGTCTTGGCCATGTTGCCCTCCTGACGCGGTCGAGCTGCGTCGCTTCACCAACAAAAGACTAAAAGCGCGACGATGAAGCTCAAAGATTGCCATACGGGACGCAGCGTCCTATGCTTAGGACGATGCAGGACTTCAATGACCTCTACTATTTCGCCTCCGTCGTCGAGCATGGGGGCTTCGCGCCGGCGGGCCGTGCCCTCGGGATTCAGAAATCGAAACTGAGCCGCCGTATCCTTCTGCTTGAGGAGCGCCTTGGCGTTCGCCTCCTCAATCGCTCGTCGCGTCGCTTCTCGGTGACCGACATCGGGCAGGACTTTTATGAGCGCTGCGTCGCGATGATCGTCGAAGCCGAGGCGGCCGAGCAGATTGTCGCCGCGGTGCAGGCGGAGCCGCGCGGCGTGGTGCGCATGAGTTGCCCGAGCGGCCTGCTCTCCTTCCAGTTCGGCGAACTGATCGCGCGCTTCATGATGCAGCAGCGCGGCGTGCAGGTGCGGCTGGAGAGCACGAACCGCCGCGTCGATGTGATCGCCGAAGGATTCGACCTCTCGATCCGTGTGCGATTTCCGCCGCTTGAGACCAGCGATCTCGTGATGCGCTGGCTCGATGAAAGCAGCCAGTGTCTCGTGGCTGCATCCTCACTCATCCACGGCACAATAAAATCGCCGGCGGATCTCCACGGCCTTCCCAGCCTCGACCAGGAGCGACCGGATCGGGTCCATGCCTGGGACCTGCACCATGCAGATGGCCTAGCGACCTTGGTGCCGCATACACCGCGCCTGATCACCGACGACATGTCAGTCCTCCGCGATGCGGCGATTGCCGGCGCAGGGGCTGTCCAACTCCCGACCATCTTTGTCGCCGACGACATCAAGGCGGGACGCCTCGTCCACGTCCTTCCTGACTGGAGGCCCCGTTCGGGCATCGTGCACGCCGTATTCCCGTCGCGCCGGGGACTTCTCCCCTCGGTTCGCGCGCTGATCGACTTTTTCGTCCGCGAATGCGCGATCCAACGCGCCCAGGCCGACAAGATCGTCCCGCCAATCGTCAGCGACAGGCTGGATTGAGCGCCGGGCGCCGGCAGTCATCCACGAAGGGCAGCCAGTTCCGGGCGTGTTCCCAGGGTTGATTGCAAGGCGTTCGGGGCATGCATCGCCATCTCACCACACGCGGCGGTTTGCCTCACCTGACATTTGCATTTCCAAGTCGGATCGCCGCGCGCTGTATCGTCCTTGGGCTGGACAACCCAAGGAGATCCGCAAATGCCCTATGTCGATGGTTTCGTTCTCGCCGTGCCGAAGGACAATATCGAGGCCTACAAGGCGCTGGCGACGCAAGCGTGCGCCATCTGGATGGAGCACGGCGCGCTCGACTACGTCGAATGCATCGGCGACGACGTTCCCTATGGCGAGCTCACCTCGTTTCCGCGCGCTGTGATCGCGAAGGAGGACGAGGTCGTGGTGTTCGCCTGGATCGTCTATCGGGACCGCGAGAGCCGCGATGCCATCAACAAGAAGGTGATGGCGGACCCGCGCATCAAGTTCGAGGGCATGCCGTTCGATGGCAAGCGCATGATCTATGGCGGCTTCACGACGCTGCTTCGGGCGAGCGACATCGTGACGTGAGGAAGCCCGCTACTTGATTTTGTCGTAGGCCGCCGCGAAATCGCCGAGCGGCATCGGAATCGCGATCGTCTCCTTGGCCATGTTCTGAAACGAGACCTTCAGCTGCTTGCCCGATCGCAAGGCGGCGAGCAGGTCCGGCGCAACCGGGGTCGAGGCGTAGCAGCCGCGATTCTCGCAGGTCTGGATCTGGAGATCGAACGTCTTGCCTTCGTCGACCTGGAGCTTGGCCCCGACGGGAAGGTTGAGGCCGAGCGGCAATTGCAGAAGCGCGATCGGCGTGCGGGTGTCGGGCGCGATGCGGATGTTGATCAGGACGACGGTCTGGCCCGTCTTGGTCAGCACCGCGTTCTGCTCCATCGCGCATTCGAGCGGCGCGTCGCGGCTTGCGCTGGTGCAGCGGACGATCCAGCCGGGCTCTCCGGAAGCCCCGTCAGCCTGCGTCGGGGCGGGCGCGGGCTGCGCGGCCGGCGCGGGCGCGGCGTTCTTCTTGGCGCCCTGCTGGGCGTGCGCTGCGCCTGCTGACAACAGGACGGCAGCGGCAAGGGCGGCAAGTCTGGATTGCATGGGCATGGGAAACCGCATTTGCGAACCGGGGTCTCGCTGCGCGGCAGGCGCGGCGCAACCTTACTCGGCGGCTTCCTTGACGCTGCCCTGCTCGGGCGTCTCCTCGCCTTCGTCGTCCGAACGGCCCCAGGTCGAGAACCAGTTGTTGAGCTTGTCGAGATAGAGATAGACGACCGGCGTGGTGAACAGCGTCAGCGCCTGGCTGACGATCAGGCCGCCGACCATGGCGTAGCCGAGCGGCTGGCGGATTTCGGCGCCGGTGCCGTGGCCGAGCATGAGGGGCACGCCGCCGAGCAGGGCCGCCATCGTCGTCATCATGATCGGACGGAAGCGCAGCAGCGCGGCCTGACGGATCGATTCCTCCGGTGTCTTGTGCTCGTCGCGCTCGGCGGCAATCGCGAAGTCCACCATCATGATGCCGTTCTTCTTCACGATGCCGATCAGGAGGATGATGCCGATCAGCGCGATCAGGCTGAAGTCGAATCCGGCCGCC
>Ga0214545_1012458_pt1 | contig 11090 bp, 6 predicted proteins | sample CNSS4metaG_FD_160064 | JGI IMG/M metagenome (GOLD analysis project Ga0214545, IMG submission 160064) | Root nodule microbial communities from cowpea collected in UCLA plant growth center, Los Angeles, California, USA - CNSS4 | ecosystem: Host-associated > Plants > Roots > Nodule | place: USA...
AAATCCCATTCCAAAAAAAAAAAAAAAAGCCAAACGGATTTCACAATCCATTTTAAAAAAAAAAAAAAAAAAAAGGAAACGGATTACACAATCCGTTTCCAAAAAAAAAAAGCCAAACGGATTTCACAATCTGTTTGTGAAAAAAAAAAGGAAACGAATTCCACAATCCGTTTCCAAACAAAAAAAACAAATAAAAAACCCAAACGGATTCCACAATCCGTTTTGTAAAAAAAAAAATAGGGGAAACGGATTCCACAATCCGTTTCCTAAAGCAAAGAAAAAAAAACTCGAAAACCATCTCTCAAATACACAGACATCAACACAACACACCTTCCAAACTATTTCCAAAGCAGGTTCAAGACAAAACAGCGAAGATGTACACATTCAAACCTATAACTAAAATCAATTAAAATCAAAATACACACGTACCGTGAAAAATGAGAAGCGGCGGGAAGAGATGAAACGCGGTTGCCTGGGGAGAAGAATGGTGTGTGGAGAAGAGAAAAGGATGGCGTCGGGAGAAGAGGGAGAAGAGGGAGAAGAGGGAGAAGGTGGGTGCTGTGTTGTGTGTGTGGGAGAAGAGGGAGAAGAGGGAGAATGGGGATAGTGTGTGGAGGATGGAGGTCCTGCACCTTAAAAAAGCTTAAGGTCAAAGATTCCAAGAGCAGGGGGTGCAGGGAATCTGCTTTTGGGGGTGCAGTGCGGTGAGGCACGGAGATATTTGGGGTGCACTGCAGTAAAAAAAATAGTAACTCATTTTTTAACCATGGTCAAAGATGGAATTAAAGTAAATTTTGAGGGTACAGGAGAAATCATTGGAGGTGCAGGGAGAAGCCCCCCTACAATAAAACTAATAAGACAAGCAGAAAGCCAATTTATTTTTGGAAAATACTGGACTGTACGAAGAAAAATCATACAAATTTTACTAATACTTGCTAGAATATTTTTAACCTTCAAAAACTTATATTCCTTGTTTCTTCTTGGGATAAAAGTGTGAAAAACTGACATTTTCCTTATGAAAAGTTTTTTATTATTATGATTACTAAAAATTTTTATATTACATAATTTTTTTTTGTAAATTTGTTGTAAAAATTTATAAGACTTTTTCATGTTATTTTTTTAAAAATCTTAATTAGTACGTAATTTCTTTGTGAGTAATTATTTTTTACAAAATTATAAAATTCGTAAATATTTTTTATAAAATTTGTTGAAAAAAATATTTTATACAAAATATTTTGTAAAAAAAATTCAAAACAAAATTAATAAAAAATATGAATTTTTTTCATAATATATTCTTGTCAATTTTATTTTATTTAAAAAAATATTCTTAAAATGATTGTAAGTATCATTTTCAACAAGTAATATATACTAATACAATGGAAATAACGCCCTTTAAAAAATAATCAATCTTCTAAATTTATCAATTTTAGAAATTAGATATATAACTATTGAAACAAACACCAAACTAATTCTACCATTCAACCCACGCTGTCTCTTGGCTAAAAATTAAAAGAAAAAAAAAACAGAAATTGCATGGCCACAGGTTGTGGTAATTCTTTTACAATTTTTGTTCTGCGGAAGATTGTTTTTGGTCTGAATTACGACTAAAATGGACCAAATATATATATATATATATATATATATATATATATATATATATATTAAATATCATTTTCAACAGTGACAAGAAGTGATTTATATCAAAAACCATGTGTGTAGTTTTTTTTAAGCTTTCGATGTGTAGGGTATGACAGAGTGATGAAGCATGAGTTTTGTATTTCCAAACTTGTTGATCATGAGGATATAAAAAGGAGACAAATTATAATTGATGGAGACTATATTTACGTATGGGTGAAAATGTCTGAAAGGCGCTGCAGAGTAAACAAGTTATCCTAACTCCGCTGCGCAACATTTCTACATTAAATTGTTGCTTGAGAAAACCATGGTTCTCAGCAATAATCCAAAGTCAAAAACTGAGTTGCATCTTTAGCAATACTCACTACAAGTTGATGCTAAATAACAAGCCCTGCTGGGTTTGTGACTTTGGATATAACCACTCACACTGCTATATAAATATCACTCCATTCCTACAACAAATCTCACTACTGAAGAAGGATCACTCCATGATCAGTTGCATGTGGCGACTCATGTCCTTCAGGTAACTTGAGCAAGTATAATCTTCTAGGTCACATGCCTCTAACAATTGAGATTTTGGTTCAATTGTCTGCTTAATGTCTATAATTGCCTCTTCACCCTTTAGCAGCTGCACAACCTATGTACTCAACAATGATGCAAGTTAGTTAGTTTCACATCATACAAAATGTTACGACACTGTTTTTCGATCTAACCTTGTTCATGAATGGCCGCTTGGAGGATGCATGGTGGACACACATCGAAGCTGTCACCATGACACGCATCATTTCTGTACGATCATATGCCTCTCCTAATCTGGGGTCTGCTATGTCCTTTACATTGCGTGTGTCTAGCAGTGGCTTCGCCTGAACACAATAAATGCAGATTTTGCAAGCAAAGATTACATAAACATCTCCAACCTTTTGTTACTCATCCATTTTAGAGGCCTGTTACACTCATAATGGAAATTCAATTTGGATCTTCCATCATGAGTAGAGATGATAACAGATTGGGTCGGATATTGATAGTGCCTACCCCAACCCACACCCCAACAAAAAATTCCGACCCTTTACCAATCTACCAGATACCTATTTAAAAAATATTCACAAAATTTCCAAAAACATAGAAGCATCTATGAAGAGGATACCCACAGGTACAAATAGTATGCCGCATTGAAGTATCTACTTATTATCTGTATCTGTACGTAACAAGTTTTATCTACGGATACAAGGATAATGAAGACTTACCCAAGTGACAAGACTTTGCCTACTATCTGAATCAACTGCACGACGGCCAGTTATGAGCTCCAACAGTAAAACTCCAAATGCAAATACATCAGTTCTCTCATCAACAATTCCATGCATAAAATACTCCGGAGCCAAATACCTGCAACCAACAATTTCATGCATGCAGTGTTTTTAACCGAAAGAAAATGGTTACAATAGGAAATGTGAGTCAATGAAGCTACAACACTAACCCAAATGTGCCTTCTATTGGGAAGACAACATGGTTGGCCCATTTGTTTGGAAGCCACTTTGCCAGTCCAAAATCTGAAATCTGCAGTTTATGACAGCGCAGGTTATTTTCTTCGCATTGAAAATAATCAGAAAAATTCAGTTTATATCATAAGCTGATGCCACAGTACCTCAGCTTCGTAATTATCGTTTAGTAGGATGTTGGAGGCCTTGATGTCCCTATGAATGATTCGCCTTGGACACTCTTTATGGAGATAATGCAATCCATCAGCCACTCCAACAGCTACCTTGAATCGTTTTTCCCAGTCCATGCCTTCAGAACCTGACACGTTCAACACCTCTTTGTTAGAAATGAAAAATAGAACAAGGAAAACATGAAAAGTGAAGAAAGAAATGGATTCATCTCCGCACCAAAAAGCAAAGAACTGAGACTTCCATGCGGAGCTAATTGCAGGACAAAGAAGAGGCCTCCATCAACCCCAAACCCAACAAGGTGCGTTGCATTTGTGTGGTTTATGTGTGCAATAATCCCTAGCTCTGTCAAAAAATCACCAGCTCTATCTGCAGCGTCCTTTTCATTCTTCATTAGCCTCTTTACTGCTATAATTTGACCATCAGGTAAACACCCTTTGTACACTTCAGCATGACCACCTTTCCCAACCAAGTTCTCTAAAAAGTCATACATAACAATATTAAAACAAACGAAAAGTCATTGGTTAATTGTTATTCACCATGTAACATGTTAGTATCATTGTACAGTTTCAGAATTCAGGCACATAAAGACTCTTTATGAGAAACACCAAAATGAAATATTCATTTTACTTTAATAGGACCACGAGGACAATCTCAAAGGGTCACAACATCCCGTGGAATTTAAGACTTTGACCCAGAAGCATATTTTGTCACCTATCAGCCACAGTACTAAGTTGAATAGTATTAGACTTGAGTGCCATGTCACGTTGAAATTAACTCCAACGTGGAAACGTTACTTGACTCTGGCTTCTTATTGAACTACTAGACAACGGCTTTTTCCACTAAACTTATTTCATCATTGACTAAAAGCTGAGATTTTTCAACCCAAAGGCAATACCTTTCCGCAAATTAATTATACATTGTCTCAAGTGGGGTCATTCTTTATAAGAAACACGATTTGGGACATTCCGGATAAAAACTTATAAGGTTGAATGAATATTTATCTTAGATGGAAAAAACAAACAGACAAAATGCATATCATAAAGCCTGATTACTATAACTAACTACAAACTAAACAACTAACACTAGTTCCTGCACCATAAAAGAATGTCCCTATCAAACATATGACATGTAGCAACCACATTTGTGACATCATTATAAACATGTTTTGGAAGATACAAGGTGTGAACAAAGCCGAAGCCGTACCCTTGACAAATTTACAATAGCAAATTTATTAATGGCTTGGCTCATGCATGTGCTATCGATGAAACCAAGTGAGAAGTAACTTTCTTGCAAACTGCGGTCACACGATATGCCAGTTTTCGAGGGACACACTGCCCAATCCCACAGGTTAAAGAGTGGGACACTGTTCAATGTGGTTGACAAGTGACAACTGAAAGCACCAGAAAATGGCAAAATTGCCTTTAATTAAAGTACTGTCTTTTGGGCAAAGTACACACCTCATACCCAGGCATGTGATTATGTAACAGTGTAATACTTCTTTGTACCCTAATAGTTTGATAGTATTAAACTAATGATACACTTAACAGAACATAATAAATCTTATTCATATTTTCCTGGTGTCAGACTTTAGTATCTAGCGTACACTTGCAATCTGCACTAAAGGGTAAAGAATATTAATGTGAGAATAGATGTCCTTTTCTTTGGACATGCAGAAACAGGAACCCTATGTTTGGTCAAAAAGTTCGTCTACTCTCAACAGTTTCCAAGGGAAAGTTAGGCACTAACCAACTCCCAAGCTAATGGCGCCAAATTACAACCACTAAGTCATCATCATCATCCTTCAACCATCAACCATCAACCATAATACTATACAAGAATCAACCATGTTGTATAAATTAATAGAATTCTAAACCCACTTTAAAAACCCATTTTTCTGGTTTCTCTTTTCAACAATAAATCTCTCACACATACCAATTATTTTGTAGCATCCCACGAGGGATGCCTCATCTCAAGTAGAAGAATGCAGGGTCTGGCATTTATTACATTGGGAATTCATTTTCCTATTCATTTGACGAAGTTGGTAAATATAAATTCTCATTACATTTCTTCCTCACAAGAAAGAAACTATTTTGAACCATTCGATAAAAGTTATGGCGAAAACGATACATTATCTAATGGCACGAGAGTCTATGCTTGTGATAAAAATGAAATTTGAAAAATTAATTATAAAAGGCACACCAAAATAGAAACAAATCGCATTCATCCTTGCCCTTTTTCTTCTTCTAATGGTGACTGATCAATAAATACCAAACAACTTGCAAAAGTGGAGGATGGATTCACCCCCCCGAATAACAAGATCCATAATATGAACTATCTAAAAAAAGAGACTGAAACTTTCAGCGATTTATGAAAAGAAAAAAGAGGATCTAGCTCATACCAGCACTGAAATCTTTAGTAGCAGCTGCTAACTCTTCATAATCAAAGTTTCTCCAAGAGGGTTTGGCGGGAATATCTCCAATATCAATGCCGTCTTCGGCACTTCGAATACGAGCCAGTTTTTTGGTCAAACCCTTCCGAGAGATATCATGGCTCACCGAAAGCAAAGGAATGGAAGTTAATTTTCGCACAGACTTGAACTTGAAAACGTCAACCATAGACTTCCATGGCAACATGTAACCGTCTTTTCCGCTCTCTATCGACGTATCTGTCTCGGACTCTGTTTCCGAAACAGGGGTTTCCAGAATCGCCCTAGGCGATGCCTCGCCATCGCTTATAAACTCTTTCACGTTACTACGCGTTAATGCCATTTCTTACTTCTTCTATTCTATTTCACCCCTCTTCTTGAACTCTGCACAAACAGAGCAACAGCAGAAGCATAAAATACAAACAAACAAAAAAGTCTTTAAAACTTTCATTTCTCATTCAACGTAAACAGATAAAAAATAAAATATCCATTCACATGAATTAACAGAATAATTAAAAAACAACATGGTTTTCTTCTCTGGTCAAATTTTCTTTTTCTTTCTATATTACCGGTTGAGCGTTCTGTTCTGTGTGTTGTCCACCTGAAACAGGGGTGGTTATTTAACAGAAAAAAAAAATAATAACGAAATGTTACCTTATTTTGGCATAGTTCAGGGCTTCCGGAGTGTTTATTCGAAATCCAAAAGCCCGTGCCCGTGCCCGCACTCGAAAGTTAGAAGTAAAAATCTGTGGGTCGTGAAAATCCAGCTTTCATCGGTGAGGGCATGAGCAAAAACAGAGGAATGCAGAGGAGAGAGAAGGGGGATGCAGAATAGAAGCAGAGGAGATGACAGAGAATAAAGGGTTTCAAAAATGGTATGTGCGTGAAGGGTGCTTATTTAAGAGGAGAGAAGCATGCAATATCCAGCGTTAGAATGTTTCCTATATTTATACAACCTACTCTTTTCATTTCTATTTTCCTTCTCCATTATTTTCTTTCAACCTTTTCAATTGGTTTAGTTTAAGTCTCTTATTTTTAACTTTTTATTGGATCGGTTGCTAATGTTATATCATCACATCAATAAACCTCAATTTTTAATTTAATTCAATGTTTTGTACCCTCTCTCTTAGAATGCCAATGATGACTACTATAAATATTACAATTTCTACTGCAAGTTTAGTTAGACAACTAACACAACTGTCTTTATTTTTATTTCATTTATTTTCCTGTTAATAAATTATTTTCAGAAATAATATTATTTGGAATAAAATATGTAAGCAGCAGAGGTAAGGAGGGAAAAATAAAAATAAAAGAAAATAAAAGAATGGTTATGAATTTTGTACTGAGAAACCAAGTGTTGGTCGTGACTTTTGCCGTAACTAACGCACAAACAAAAACACCTGCAAAGTGGGAATATACGTAGCCGAATAAAGAGCAAATGTGAGGAGAGGATTAACATGTATTATAAATATTTTTTTTTCATTAATTACATCAATGAAACATCTCAATAAATAATCGGAGAAATTAAAGGTGCAGATAAAAGAGACTTTTGAAGAGGCTGAAAGCATACAGAATATTTGGTTATATGTCTATTTTTTCAACCAAACATTATTGTCTTTTGATTTCACCAATAATAAACATATTCTTCCCGAATTACTAGGCATTATTGTAATAAATTAAACCTAAAGAGATTAAAAGTAATAGATATTAGTAGCTTATTGCCTGAATGTTGTAAATGCACATCGACGATGAACCTTATATTATAATATATTACAATTTTGTTATCGATTCTTCAAATATTCATTTATAAGACTCGTAAAACTTAATAAAAATGTAATTTCGTTATCAATGAGTACTTGTCATTTCTTATGTTTGACCAGAAATGTGTCCTTTTATATATTTAATAAACATGTGTCTCAAAGGCATATGGAATGATGAGAGAAATTGATTAAAAAATAGGTAAACATGTTATGAGGATAAGGAAGGGTTTCCTTCGTTGCAACAATTTTTTAAGGAGTTGATAACTTAACGTAGGACCTCAGTGGTTGAGTTTGTTACCTTTGTGTTTATGCTGTTTGTGTTGTCGAGCAGCAGCATCATTGTAAAAAGGCAGGTGAACTGAACTTCATTCCATATGCTTTTACATTAGATTAGATACTACCAATCCTAAACTACTTAATAAAAAAAAATTTACTTTTTTATTATTGTGTTAAAATTATAATTAATAATTAATTAATTGAGAATAATATATCTAATATACGTCTCACATCATTTAAAAATCAAATAAATCACAATTTATACGTTTTTCTTTTCTTAACATACTTTTAGAAAATAAATTCATTATCAAAATTTAGATACCATAACAAATATTACTTCAAATGCGTGATGAAAAAATCTTGTAAGTTTCATATTGACTAAAAATAAGACACTTTCATAGTATATAAGTGGATGCAAATCTTATTTTACAAACCGTCGATTTTGTGATATTAAGTTAAATAGGCTTAAAATTCACTTCTTAATATGATATCAGAGTTATCTTTTAAAAAGTTTATCCTAGCAAAATTTATTTGTGTTGGACATATAGTTTCACTCTACGAAATGTATATACCTCGGTGTAATGAGTGTTTTAGATATTAACTTTTTGATATTAATGTTTTAAAAACTCAAATATTTTCACTAACATTTTCGGTTATTGGGATTTTTCAAGTTGATCTTCTTTCTTGTTAAGGCTTTGTAGTTGATGTAAGAAGCACACTGTTTGAAGCTTCATTTTCATTGACTCCAGTACAAGGTCGAGAGTGGCATGCTCTTTTGTAAGTGATTTTGAATTATAAGTTTAGTTCGTCAAAAAAAATGTCTGAAAGGATATAGTTAGGAAAGAAAAACCGTCCTAAGATATTTTTTTCGTGTTTTTTGGTCGTACGTTGTGACATGTTTCATGTTTGTTTTAAACTTTTAAATTCCACAACAATTTTGTCGTTTTGTGGTTGAATTACACCCTCAAATCCCGCGCCAAAAAACAAAGCGAAGTTCAATACCAAAACCTAAACCAAAACATGCATTGAAATATAGGTTAGGGTGTTTCACTAACTCTTCTTCTGTGCACCAAAACATCGATCATATCTACTTATGTGTCAGGTCACGTTCTGTGTTTATCTCTCAAACACAAAGTAAGTATTCACTAAGATAAATATATTAGATATCTTCTCATAGGGTCACTGGCACACGTGAGAAAAAGCTTAGGGCAGCATCCTTTGTTAAGTAGGTGAACTAAACCCGTTAATGTGTTTTTCATATATTAATGAAAACAATATTATAAAACTTAAACTAGTAATTTTCTTGTATACCAATTATTGATTTTACTTAATTGTGATTTTTGCCGTAATTTACTATAATTGCACCATTTTCGTGTTTTAAGTAAATGGATAGATTGAATTAGGTTAGAAATTTAAGGTGAGTAATTATGAGGTTTCATATTCAATAAAAATACAGAGATGAATAATATAAATAACTACTAAATTTTCTCAAAAATTAATTAATATAACTAAAATCTCGTATTTGTAACACTTCAATATTTAATTGAAATTATTAGAATAAAATGGTGCAATTAAACTTATTAATTTATAATTTGTGGAATTTAAAACGCAACCCCCCACCAACTTCACCAAGTGACCCATATGTGAGTTCAGTTAGGGAAGTGGCTTAACTGAATTCCATTGACGTCTTAAAGTGCATGAGTGGATAAGCACAAGGATTTGTGGGGACCCTTAATTTTAAAAAGGGTTTAGCAAAGTTTTGGTTAGCTTCAAACTGGACCAACCAAAATGAGATTATATGCACATTGTTTGTTGTTTTCAACAGTTTTGTTAATCAAAATTCAAGGTGGGGGCAACAACTAAATGAAAGGGATGTTATGCAACTTCTCACATAAGGATTGCAATGGATTCGTTCCCAGATTTTATTTACAAAGTTGGTTAACCTATGTTAGAGTTATTTATTTATTCATACAATTAAACTATATATTATTTATGATAATATAATTTTTTTACATTCTTTAATTTATTTACCGTCTTAATTTGTACTCTCCTAAATTAACTTCTTATAATACATTTTTTTATCTTCTCTTCTTATTTCATTATTAGTTATAAAGATGACAGTTGACATACCAAGGTACTTCATTGTCAGGTGGATTTATTTTTATCTTCTTAAGGTCCTTCAAGTTAGACACCAAATAAGGAAAACCTACTTAATTATCTTCCAATATATAAAACATAAATTGAATTTTTTCTTCAAACTAATTTCTCTTACGAGAAAAGCTGGTTGTATACCACGCTAAATATTCATAAAGAAATATACCTCAGTTTTCTTTTTTTTAATTAAATCAATGTGACTCAAATAAATTGATGACTACTTGACATAATATATATTTTTTGAATTTAAACTCATGGAAGAATTCCAGATTCTATCAAGAATATTTTACTGTTTTTAGAAGGAAAGGGAGATAATTAATTTTGGTCGATTAGAATGTGATATTTATATTGTTATTTTTTATGAATTTGAAAGTGATAATAAAGTGGATTTGAGAGTAATGTTTGTGAAAACTTATAAAGAAATTTGATTGATGTGACTAGGGATGTCAAAAAAATCCGTACCCGTGGATATCCGCGGATAAAATCCGCAACAAATAGAAAATGGATATTAAAAATGGATACCCGCTACCCGTGGGTATGGGTATTTTTGATACCCGCATGTTAACGGGGCGGGTACGGATATCATAGTATCCGTACCCGTGGATACCCGTACCCGCTAAACTTTAATTCAGACAAATTATTACCCCACAAATGAGTCAAAACATTATGAGTCTTCATTATATTAGTAAAAACTTTAATTCAGAAAAAGTATATATATATATATATATATATTAGTAAAAATATTATGAGTCTTCATTCAATAATGGTGGTCAGATTCTTACCCCACAAATGAGTAAATTACTTCCATATACTGTGGAGGCATTGATGTGTCTTTAAGACTGGTTATGGACCAATATGGAAGGTAATGAAATTAACATTTTTACTTAGATATTTTAATTAAATGATTGTTATAAATTTTTACTGAACTCCTTATGTTTTAAGGCTCTTCTAGATTAAAATTGGACAACATGAAACTTTATACAATGTTGCAAGAGGTGGATATTGATTAAGTTAGTAATTTCTTTAATATTTTATTCAAAAATAAACTACAATATAAATTGGTAGTGATTTTTTATTTGTTTGTTTTTTAAGAATCAATCGGAGAAAGGGAACTAGTCGATCCAAACAATAATTATGGTTAAATAATTATTTTTTAAAATATTTTTGTAAATA
>Ga0214545_1012459_pt1 | contig 11089 bp, 8 predicted proteins | sample CNSS4metaG_FD_160064 | JGI IMG/M metagenome (GOLD analysis project Ga0214545, IMG submission 160064) | Root nodule microbial communities from cowpea collected in UCLA plant growth center, Los Angeles, California, USA - CNSS4 | ecosystem: Host-associated > Plants > Roots > Nodule | place: USA...
TGTATGAGTGCTTGAATTGTGTAATTGAGTGTATGCTTGGATTGTGCTAGATTTCTTTATTGTTGCATGTGAGAACAGATTGGGAATCTGGTATTTTCGCCTAAGCGAGCATCTCTCGCCTGAGCGAAAACACCAGAAACTCATCCCATGTTTCTGCGCGAGATCTCGCCTAGGCGAGCCAGTCTCGCTTGAGCGAGAGTCACTCTCATCTAAGCGAGATAGCTTAGCCTGAACGAGAATTCGCCCAGAGTTTGGGTTGTTCTCTGTTTTGAGCCTCGCTCAGGCGAGAATGACTCGTCTAAGCGGGAGAGCCTTTTTGCCTAGGCGAGACCTTCTAGCTTGGGCGAGAATCCCTACAGTTGAGTGTTATTTCTTTGTTTCTAATGGATGAAGCTATGTTTGAATGTTAAAATATGAACTTTAGTTATGATATGCATGAATTGTTATGACTTGTAATATGTGTGGTGAAATTGCATGAAGTTGGAATATGAGAAGAAGTGGTAGAACTAGGATTTCAAGGGAAATTCTAAGAGGAATGTTTTAGTGTATGTAATTACATAAGGATATTGAGTCTAGAGTCATGTATATGTGTTGTGGTGGTCTATATGATTCTGTTGATAATGAGAAAGATTGCATGGTTTCTATTTATAATTGAATTGCATGATTCCTTAATCAGATTAGCTTACCCTTGCTTTTTGTGTTCCTGTCTTGTGTTGTATGTTTCCTTTTGCGATGATCACCTATTCGGTGGGAGCAGATGTGGTTGCAGTGTCAAAGGCACTTCTGGAGGATGAAGAGCCATCGTGTTAGTGTTGAAGAGGAGGTTTCCAGTGGGAGCTTTAGACGTGGTCAGTAGTACAGAGTTTATTAGTTTAGTTTAAGTGTATAAGTGATATATTTTTATAGTCATACCTTTTGTAAGACTGTATTAATATATTATGTACACTGGATTATCTGTTTTGGAACTATGATGAAACTCCCTATTTTGATTGACGTGATAGATTAAAAATTATATTTAATTTAAGAAAAAACAAGATTACCAAATTGTCCTTTATTTTAAAAATGATTAAAAATTATCATTGTATAAGTTTGATTAATATGTATGAATGAGAATAAAATATTTTATTAAAAAAATATTTATAAAATAATGTAATAAAAAGTTTTATAATTAATAATTACTTTTTAAACCTTACTTTAGAACAATTTTCAAATTTTCGTTATTAATTATTTTTGTAAAAATAATTTGAAAATTCATATTTTTACATCATTTTCATAGTTAAGTTGAAAAATAAATTGCATACATAATTGTAGTCTTGATATCACCTTCAAAACAAGACATAACAGAGATGATTTAAAAATAGAAGAATTTCACTATTCCTTCCACTCTCTGTACCTCAAGGTTGATTGGATGGAGAGGGACAGGATAACATCAAATAGATTACAGTGTGAAGTTTGTGTTGTTCACTTTAAGTGTATTAAAGGTGAAAGTGGGTGGATTAATAGTAAAGTTTGTTAAAGTTTGTGAGTAATTTGATGGATGTGATAGATTAAAAATTATATTTAAATCATAAAAAAACAAGATTACTAAATTGTACTTTATTTTAAAAATAATTAAAAAATATTATTATATAAGTTTGATTTATCGTAGAAAAAATATGAAAATGTATAAATGAAAGTAACATATTTTAATAAAAAAATATTTAAAAGATAATGTATTAAAAACATTTTTAATTAAAAATTAGTTTTTAAACCTTATTTTATCACAATTTTCAAATTTTGGTTATTAATTATCTTTGTAAAAATAATTCGAAAAGTCATATTTTTACATCATTTTCATAATTAAGTTGAAAAATAAATTGGGGGCATAATTGTAATCTTGATATCACCCTCAAACCATGACATAACAAAAATGATTTAAAAATAGAAGAATTTCCTCTTCCTTCCACTCTCTCCCTCAAGGTTGATTGGATGAATAGGGACAGGATAACATCAAATAGATTACAGTGTGAAGTTTGTGTTGTTCACTTTAAGTGTATTAAAGGTGAAAGTGGGTGGATTAATAGTAAAGTTTGTTAAAGTTTGTGAGTGATTTGATGGAAGTGATAGATTAAAAATTATATTTAAATCATAAAAAAATAAGATTACTAAATTGTACTTTATTTTAAAAATAATTAAAAAATATTATTATATAAGTTTGATTTATCAAAGAAAAAATATGAAAATGTATAAATGAAAGTAACATATTTTAATAAAAAAATATTTAAAAGATAATGTATTAAAAAAAATTATAATTAAAAATTACTTTTTAAACCTTATTTTATCATAATTTTCAAATTTTGGTTATTATTTAATTTTGTTAAAATAATTTAAAAAGTCATATTTTTATATCATTTTCATAATTAAGCTGAAAAATAAATTGCAGACATAATTGTAATCTTGATATCAACCTCAAACAAAGATGATTTAAAAATAGAGGAATATCCCTCTTCCTTCCCCTCTCTCCCTCAAGGTTGATTGAATGGAGATGGAGAGAATGACATCAAGTGGATTATAGTGTGAAGTTTGTGTTGTTCAATTTAAGTGGATTAACGTGAAAGTGGGTGGATTTAGAGTAAAGTTTGTTGAAGTTTGTGAGTGATTTGATGGATGTGATAGATTAAAAATTATATTTAAATCATAAAAAAACAAGATTACCAAATTGCACTTTATTTTAAAAATATATAAAAATTATCATTATATAAGTTTGATTTATCGTGGAAAAAATATGAAAATGTATAAATGAAAGTAACAGATTTTAAAAACATATATTTAAAAGATAATGTAATAAAAAAAATTATAATTAAAAATTAGTTTTTAAACATTATTTTATAACAATTTTCAAATTTTTGTTATTAATTATTTTTATAAAAATAATTTAAAAATCCATATTTTTACATCATTTTCATATTTAAGCTGAAAAATAAATTGTGGAGATAATTGTAATCTTGATATCACCCTTAAACCAAGACATAACAAAGATGATTTAAAAATAGAAGAATATCCCTCTTCATTCCCCTCTCTCTCCCTCAAGGTTGATTGGATAGAGAGGGAGAGGATGACAGCAAGTGGATTAAAGTGTGAAGTTTGTCTTGTTCACTGTGGATTAAACGTGAAAGAGGGTGGATTTAGAATAAATTTTGTGAGTGATTTGATGGATGTGATAGATTAAAAATTATAGTTAATTCATAAAAAAACAAGATTACAAAATAATTAAACATTATCATTATATAAGTTTAATTTATCGTAGAAAAAATATGAAAATATATAAATGAGAGTAACATATTTTAATAAAAAAATAATTAAAAGATAATAGAATAAAAAACATAATTAAAAATTGTTTTCTAAACCTTATTTTATAACAATTTTCAAATTTTCGTTATTAATTATTTTTGTAAAAATAATTTGAAAAGTCATATTTTTACATCATTTTCATAAGTAAGCTGAAAAATAAATTGCTGACATAATTATAATCTTGATATCATCCTCAAACCAAGACATAATAGAGATGATTTAAAATTAGAAGAATTTCCCTATTCCTTCCCCTCTCTCCCTCAAGGTTGATTGGATGGACAGGGGAGGATGGCATCAAGTGGATTACAATGTGAAGTTTGGGTTGTTCACTTTAAGTGGATTAAAGGTGAAAATGGGTGGATTAAGAGTAAAGTTTGTTAAAATTTATAAGTGATTTGACGGATGTGATAGTTTAAAAATTATATTGAAATCAAAGAAAAACAAGATTACTAAATTGTACTTTATTTTAAAAATAATTAAAAATTATCATTATATAAGTTTGACTTATCGTAGAAAAAAAATGAAAATATATAAATTAAAGTGACATATTATAATAAAAAATATTTAAAAGATAATGTAACAAAAAAATTTATAATTAAAAATTACTTTCTAAACCTTATTTTATAAAAAATTTTAAATTTTTGTTATATTTACATCGTTTTCATAAATATGCTAAAAAATAAATTGCGAACATAATTATAATCTTGATATCACCCTCGAACCATTGCATAACAAACATGATTGCAAAATAGAGGAATTTCCTTCTTCCTTCCCCTCTCTCCCTCGTCGTTGATTGGAGGGAGAGGGATAACATCAATTCAAGTGGATTAGAGTGTGAAGCTTGTCTTGTTCACTTTAAGAGAATTAAAGGTGAAAGTGAGTGGATTTAGAGTAAAGTTTGTTGAAGTTTGTCAGGGATTTGATGAATGTGATAGATTAAAAATTATATTTAAATCATAAAAAAAACAAGATTATCAAATTGTACTTTATTTTAAAAATAAATAAAAATTATCATTTTATAAGTTTGATTTATAAACGAAAAAAAATATGAAAATGTATAAATGAAAGTAACATATTTTAATAAAAAAATTATTAAAAGATAATGTAATAAAAACAATTTATAATTAAAAATTAGTTTTTAAACCTTATTTTATAACAATTTGCAATTTTCGTTATTAATAATTTTTGTAAAAATAATTTGAAAATTCATATTTTTACATCATTTTAATAATTAAACTGAAAAACAAAATGCGGACATAATTGTAATCTTGATATCACCATCAAACCAAGACATACCAGAGGTGATTTAAAAAAAAAAGAATTTCCCTTTTTTTTCCCCTCTCTCCCTCATGGTTGATTGGATAGAGAGGGAGAGGATGACATCAAGTGAATTACAGTGTGAAGTTTGTGTTGTTCACTTTAAGTGAATTAAAGGTGAAAGTGGATGGATTAAGAGTAAAATTAGATAAAGTTTGTGAGTGATTTGATGGATGTGATAGATTAAAAATTATATTTAAATCAAAGAAAAGAAAGATTACCAAATTTTACTTTATTTTAAAAATAATTAAAAGTTATCATTATATAAATTTGATTTATCTTAGAAAAAATATGAAAATGTATAAATGAAAGTGACATATTTTAATAAAAAAATATTCAAAAGATAATGTAACAAAAAATTTTATAATTAAAAATGAATTTTTAAACCTTATTTTATAAGAATTTTTAAATTTTCATTATTAATTATTTTGGTAAAAAAATTTGAAAAGTCATATTTTTACAAAATTCTCATAATTAAGTTGAAAAATAAATTTTTGACATAATCGAAATCTTGATATTACCCTCAAACCAAAACATAATAGAGATGATTTAAAATTAAAAAAATTTTCCTCTTCCTTCCCCTTTCTCCCTCAAGGTTGATTGGATGGAGAGGGAGAGAATGGTATAAAGTGGATTACAGTGTGAAGTTTGTGTTATTCACTTTAAGTGGATTAAATGTGAAAATGGGTGGATTAAGAGTAAATTTTGTTATAGTTTGTGAGTGATTTGATGGATGTTATAGATTAAAAATTATACTGAAGTCAAAGAAAAACAAGTTACCAAATTGTACTTTATTTTAAAAATAATTAAAAGTTATCATTGTATAAGTTTGACTTATCGTAGAAAAAAATAAAATGTATAAATTAAAGTGACATATTATAATAAAAAAATATTTAATAGATAATGTAACAAAAAAATTTATAATTAAAAATTACTTTCTAAACCTTATTTTATAAAAAAATTTAAATTTTTGTTATATTTACATCCTTTTCATAAATATGCTAAAAAATAAATTGCGAACATAATTGTAATCTCGATATCACCCTCAAACCATTGCATAACAAACATGATTGCAAAATAGAGGAATTTCCCTCTTCCTTCCCCCCTCTCCCTCGTCATTGATTGGAGGGAGAGGGATAACATCAATTCAAGTGGATTAGAGTGTGAAGCTTGTCTTGTTCACTTTAAGAGAATTAAAGGTGAAAGTGAGTGGATTTAGAGTAAAGTTTGTTGAAGTTTGTGAGGGATTTGATGAATGTGGTAGATTAAAAATTATATTTAAATCATAAAAAAAACAAGATTACCAAATTGTACTTTATTTTAAAAATAAATAAAAATTATCATTTTATAAGTTTGATTTATAAACGAAAAAAAATATGAAAATGTATAAATGAAAGTAACATATTTTAATAAAAAAATTATTAAAAGATAATGTAATAAAAACAATTTATAATTAAAAATTAGTTTTTAAACCTTATTTTATAACAATTTGCAATTTTCGTTATTAATAATTTTTGTAAAAATAATTTGAAAATTCATATTTTTACATCATTTTAATAATTAAACTGAAAAACAAAATGCGGACATAATTGTAATCTTGATATCACCATCAAACCAAGACATACCAGAGGTGATTTAAAAAAAAAAGAATTTCCCTTTTTTTTCCCCTCTCTCCCTCATGGTTGATTGGATAGAGAGGGAGAGGATGACATCAAGTGAATTACAGTGTGAAGTTTGTGTTGTTCACTTTAAGTGAATTAAAGGTGAAAGTGGATGGATTAAGAGTAAAATTAGATAAAGTTTGTGAGTGATTTGATGGATGTGATAGATTAAAAATTATATTTAAATCAAAGAAAAGAAAGATTACCAAATTGTACTTTATTTTAAAAATAATTAAAAGTTATCATTATATAAATTTGATTTATCTTAGAAAAAATATGAAAATGTATAAATGAAAGTAACATATTTTAATAAAAAAATATTTCAAAGATAATGTAATAAAAAGTTTTATAATTAAAAATTACTTTTTAAGCCTTATTTTATATCAATTTCCAAATTTTCGATTTTAATTATTTTTGTAAAAATAATTTGAAAAGTAATATTTTTACATCATTTTCATAATTAAGCTAAAAAATAAATTGTGGACATAATTGTAATCTTGATATCATCCTTAAACTAAAACATAATAGAGATGTTTTAAAAATAGAAGAATTTCCCTCTTCCTTCTCCTCTATCTCCCTCAAGGCTGATCGGATGGAGAGGGAGAAGATGACATCAAATGGATTACAGTGTGAAGTTTGTGTTGTTCACTTTCAGTGGATTAAAGGTGAAAATGAGTTGATTTAGAGTAAAATTTGTTAATGCTTGTGAGTAATATTATGGATGTGATAGATTAAAAGTTATATTGAAATCAAAGAAAAACAAGATTGCCAAATTGTACTTTATTTTAAAAAAAATTAAAAATTATCATATCGTAGAAAAAATATGAAAATGTATAAATGAAAGTAACATATTTTAATAAAAAAATATTTAAAAGATAATGTAATAAAAAAAATTATAATTAAATATTATTTTTTAAACCTTATTTTATAACAATTTTCAAATTTTCGTTATTAATTATTTTTGTAAAAATAAATTGAAAAGTCATATTTTTACATAATTTTAATAATTAAACTGAAAAAGAAATTGCGAACATAAGTGTAATCTTGATATCACACTCAAACAAAGACATAACAAAGATGATTTAAAAATAAAAGAATTTCCCTCTTCCTTCCCCTCTCTCTCCCTCAAGGTTGATTGGATAGAGAGGGAGAGGATAACATCAAGTGGATTACAGTGTTAAATTTGTGTTGTTCAACTTAAGTGGATTAAAGGTGAAAGTTGGTGGATTTAGGGTAAAGTTTGTTGAAGTTTATGAGTGATTTGATGGATGTGATAGATTAAAAATTATATTTCAATGATAAAAAAACAATATTATGAAATTTTTCTTTATTTTAAAAATAATTAAAAGTTATCATTCTATAAGTTTGATTTATCGTAGAAAAAAATATGAAAATGTATAAATGAAAGTAACATATTTTAATAAAAAAATATTAAAAAGATAATGTAATAAAAAAATTTATAATTAAAAATTACTTTTTATACCTTATTTTATAAAAATTTAAAAAATTTTGTTATTAATTATTTTTGTCAAAATAATTTGAAAAGTCATATTTTTACATCATTTTCATAGTTAAGCTAAAAAATAAATTGCGTACATAATTGTACTCTTGATATCGCCCTCAAACCAAGACATAACAGAGATGTTTGAAAAATAGAAGAATTTCCCTCTTCCTTGTCCTCTCTATCCCTCAAGGTTGATCGCATGGAGAGGGACAATGGCGGAACTATTCGAATACAAGGGGGAGCCACGACTCCCCCAAAATTTTTTTAAATTTATTATATATATATATATATATATATATATATTTATTTTTTAAAATTATATTTATATATTATTTATATTAATTTTATATTATGAAAAATTATAATAAAAGATAAAATAAAAATTTAATGGAAAAATTGATTTATTAAAGAGATTATAGTTTTTTTTTTTGCTATAAGAATTTCTCATCATGTAAATTATCATGAAAGTTTGTGAGGAGAAATAAATACAAAGAGATATATTAGAAAACATAGGTTGGGGAACACATAGATTGAGATTAAAATATACATTCTTTGATGATCTCTCACATATCAAGGTTAGTATCTTATTATAATTTATATATGTTAAATTTATGATTCTTTTTAAGATGTTTCTCCCAAATTAAGTTTATCCCAAATGACTATAAACCCTAATTTTGATTTTATGGATTTTTTATGAAATTTTGCATGAACCTTAATTATAATTTTTCCAAAATTATTATAACCCTTAATTATGAAATTTAGGAATTTTATGTTTTCTGCTGCCCATGGTAAATTTTTTTAAAGTTTTGAATTTATATAATGTTGCTTATTTAATTAAAGTTATATGAGTTTTGTTATGTTTTGCATTGTGATAATTGTGATTTATAAACGAAAATTTTTATCTTTTTCTAAATAGATAAAAGGTGATAAATTTATATTAGAAAGATTATGATAAAGAGTAAAAGAATGAATTCTTTTATGGAAAGAGTAAGGCTTGTGATAAAGATGAAAAAAAATGCATCTAGATTAACTAAACTTAAGAAATCTCACGAGAACCAAGAATTTAATACAATGAAAAACAAATCTCTAAAGTTCCTATAGATAAATATAATGAATTTAAAAATTCATTAGAACAGGATCCGGAAAAAACGTCCTCAACTTTGACAATACCCACCAAATCAAATTGATGAGGTACGAAGGGCTTATCAAAATGGTATTCATGATTTTGTATCATGATATAATAACGAATGATAGTCATATTTTTTTTAATTTTACTATTATGTGTGTTTGTTTTAAGCAGAGAAAGTGAAGAGAAAAAACAAAAAGGTTTTTTATGAGTTCAATTTTTTGCCCTCATTTAATATTTAAATTTGGGGATTTAATTGAATTTTCTGTGCTTAAAAATTGATTTAATTAGGATTTGTGATTATTGGATTTATTGAGTAAGTTTGGTAAAAGTGGCGTAAAAATTGATTTTAGTTGCATAAAATATTATTGGATATTCTAACGTTTGTTAATGCAGCTAGAATTTATTTTTGGTCATTAATAGTGTGATTTTGAAATATTCAAAGTTACAAAATAAGTCCAAAATCAAGAAATTCAGGAAAAGAATAAATTAGGGGCTAAATGCACCCCCAGATTTTATTTGCACACTCCTTCTAAAGTGGACCATCAAAAACCTGTTCTGCAACCCCAGTTTTCACTAAGTTGCACCCCTCCTACCATTTAAACTCCACTCAACCAGATTATGCCATGTGGCAATCCCCACCTTTCAAATCAGGCCAACCATAAGCTGACACGTGTCATAATCCTTCACTTACCAAATTGACCAGTCAAATCTTGCCACGTCACAATCTCCCAAAATGAAACCCTAACCCTAATTTTCCTCCTCTCCTTCCATCACCATGGCAGCCGCCAACCTAGCCACCAATCTCGCCGGAGTTCGGAGCAGCGCCGTCACGAACACCACCGCACCTCTTCGTTCTTGTCGGCAGCCACTGCGTTCATCTTCCCGCTGCCACCACCACTATTCATCTCGCTGCGAACACCACCACGTTCGCACCATCTCTGCAGCAGCCACGACAACCACCGTAACTCCGTCCGCAACAGCAGCTCCACACGCATCTGAACCTGCACGAACAACACCATTTGCCTCACCATGACAACCACCGTCTTCAATCTTCATCACCTCGCCTTCAACAGCGCCCCTCACTGGGACCACCGTCCGTAGTCACGACAGCCACCACAGATCTGCCATTGTCAACCGCGAACACCATGCACCTTCCTCTTAGAACCAAAAACGTGCGCCAGCAGCAACCTTCTACAACAACGTCGCTGGCAGCAACACACACTAGCGACCACCATCCAGACCCGTCGGACCACCATGAGCCACCACGCCAATCGCCGAAACAACGCCCTCGCACCACCGCGCCGTTAGATGCGCAGCCAAGGGAGGAAGGAGGAAGGAGCAGCAAACCCTAGTCTGGAGAGAGAAAGTGCACTTTGCGCCACGTGTCAGGCTGCTATTGGACAGTCAAACTGGTCAACTCTGGTCAACTGGTCAAAGTCAGCAGTCAACTTTGGTCAAAACTGCAAAAATGGTTAAATAAGAGGGGCAGAATTGGAAATTGAACAAGAATTAAGTTGCTAATTAATTAAATAAAAATAAAAGATTTTAGCAACTGAGAGATAAAGCCCAAGGTCCAGTGGAAGCCTATATAAAGAGACTTAAGGGAGCAGAAGCGGGACAACTTACAAGTTTTTGACACTTAGAACTCTCTGGTTTTGGCAGATACCGTCTCCACCACATCTCTCATTCTTTCTTTTATTTTCTTTCCTTCAAAGCCATGGAGGGCTAAGCTTTTAGGGTTCATTCCACTGTAATTTCTTAACTGGATTCTGAGGTTAGATGAATTTATGTATTTGTTGCGGTTTTTGTTTTATCTATGTCCTTTGCTTCTTAATCGAATAGAAAATAATGATTTGAAATCTACATGCATGCTAATCATATGAGTTAAAAGGTTTTTAAATTAAATTGAGACTTTACTTTGATTTTATTTAGAAACTTTCATTTGATTAAATAAGTTTTTGCATATAATTGAAACTTTACTTTGATTAGAGGTAATTACTTTAACTAAAATTAGTCAAGAATTTACTTTGATTAATTAAGTTTTCTATTTGGTGAAGAAACAAAGGAATAGACATGATTAGGCATAGTAAAATTAATTGAGATTGTACTTTGATTGAATTTACTATGGACAATCTAACAATTCTCACT
>Ga0214545_1012462_pt1 | contig 11088 bp, 1 predicted proteins | sample CNSS4metaG_FD_160064 | JGI IMG/M metagenome (GOLD analysis project Ga0214545, IMG submission 160064) | Root nodule microbial communities from cowpea collected in UCLA plant growth center, Los Angeles, California, USA - CNSS4 | ecosystem: Host-associated > Plants > Roots > Nodule | place: USA...
TTGTTGGAAGATTGGAGACCACTAGAGTGATCCATATGGCGAGTTCTTAAATTCTAACCAATTAGTTTCTTTGTATAAGTAAGTTGGTTTTCTGCACCTTTTCTAGGTTCAATCTATTCTTTGCTTGTGGGCCTATCTTACTTGCATGTGTCTTTAGAGTCATATGTAAGATTCTTTGTTTATCAGTGATTTTAATGGTATATCCTGGTCATTTTTGTGATATCTCTAGGTAGAGATAGAGTTTCCTGTGTATTTCAGGATATTGTGGGGTCTCTAACCATTTTGAGCTATTTCACAAGTAAGAGAAGTTAAGAAGTCTCCTATGTTTAGGAAGTTTAATTTGTTTTGCATGTAGTTTAAAGTTGTGGTTATGTGATAAATTTTGATGTTTATTGTCTTTGAGCTGTTAAACTTGAATGTAGGATCTCTAATTTCAAGTTTTTGCAATCACTTTCATATTGGAAGTTTTGTAGTTATTTTGAGTATGATATGATCATGTGTACCAGATTAAGTGTTGCAAATTCATATTTGGTATGTTTAAAACTTGTATGAACCTTAAGATGCATAACTGGTATGGATTGTGTTGCTAAATTTAAAGATTTATGTTTTCTGCGAAATTATACAAACTCGTTGGGTGAGGAACTACGTCTATTGGCGATATCGAAGTTAGAAAGCCACTAACTTGGTAGTCGCTAGGCAAGGATATTCTCGTTAAGTGACTCTAAAGTCAAAGAGTTTACTAACTTGATTGTCGCTTGTCGCGACAAGTCTTCGTTGGGCGAATTTTGGATGCTTTAAGCAAGATGTCTAGTCATTATGCGAGTGGGCATTCAGACATTACTCGCTGAGCAAGTGGATTATCTCGTTGACTGGAATTAATAGAGTTATTCAATCTTCTATGTTTACTATTTTTGTGTGTTTGATATAATCTTATAAGTTGTTAAGAATTATCTATGTATGTGATATGTATGAAGATGACTAGTACTGATCCAAGGAGGATTAGGATTAGGATTAGGTTTTCATAGTGTATGCATTGATATAAGGATTCAGTAGTGGAAGTTATCCTCACATTCTAATAACCATCTAATCTCATGTAAAGAAGGATGAGGTATGTGGTGAAAGGAGTAAGAGGTCTTAGTATAGTGGCTTTACCTTGGCCAAAGATGATAATTGACTAACCTTGTGTGTAGTAGGGTGAAACCATTTGGTAGTAGTTCTATAGAGCAGTAGAGGCCACCACAAGTGCAAAACTTACCAAAGTCTAATATCAATGCGTGTATCCGAATAATTGAGTCTTGTTACGTGATCTATTTAGTTTTTTGAATGACTAGTATGTGATGCTAAATCTATTTCTGTTATATGAAAACCTCTTTTGCACATTAGCTTACCCTTCTTTTGTATGTTCTATCTTGTGTTGTTTTTCTACTTTTGCAATGAACACCTTCATTGGTGTGAGCATATGAGGAGTAGGAGTTTATTTGTCTCGAGAGAGTGATGATGCAACCCATAGCTCTTAGTTTTGAAGTTGTTTCTTTTGTAATATCCTTTTGGAGATATTTTGTTTCATGTTTTAAATCTTTGAATTCCTAGAGTTGTATACCTTACTTGTCAGATTGTCATAGTTAGTTTTGGATGACTGTAATAACCAACTTTAGTTATAAATAATTTGTTCTTAAATATTAATTATGTGATGCTTTATTTTAGTATTATTATTCTATTAAAATAAGATATTACAATTTTGAAACGAAAATTTGTCAAAGGAAATAATATTCCTATTCAATTATGTGAAATAAATTTTAATCAATAGGAAATAATATATGTACATATCCGACTCAACAAATATGCTAAGTGATGCGGTCCAACAAGGCCCATTCATGTTTACTGACCTAAAGTGGTTGGAAGATATTCTAAGATATATTTGTTGGTTCAAATATTCATATATTAATAATATATGTGACTAAATCTTGGTAATTTGATTACGTCATGATATTCCTTAATACCATATATTTACAGAATATTTGGTATATCATGTAATCTATTACATTGTTCTTATTATTCCACTAATTTAACATTTACTAAATATTTATTTATATTATTTGATATTTCCTTGATATTATCTATTTTTATCACACAAATCATAAATGCCTAGAAACCTTATAAATACACTTAGTATTTCACCAAGAAATACACAAATTATCACATTCATTACTCTATTCTCTTATATCCTAAAGCTCTCTTACTAACCTAAGCATTAGAGATTCTTTTACAGGTGGATCTTTCCCTGTGACCACTCCTTGGAGCATACATTAGAATTCTCCATTCCACTCAAATCTTACCACCTGTCCAAAGGTCCACTCACCGAATCCCGGTAGGAACATTTGGCACCCACTGTGGGGCCCAGGTATGACTTTATCCTGCCTCCACATTTTATACAATTCTTACATGATGAGATAACTCATTATAGAGATCGACAATGAGGATATTCCATAATTGCTCACAATTAGCTACCATGAAAATTTATGGTTAGAGTTTTGGAATGCCTTGTAAGAATGCTACTTTGACACTCTATTTCTTTCATTCAATATGTTTTATTCAAATTTTATGAATAATAAGTGACAAAATAGATTTTTCCCATTGCTTTGGTAACACCTGACTCAACAAGTGCTCCAAATTCCAAAGGTGGCCTTTTGAGATAAAAACACATCAAAAATAGCATTTAAGTTGCATAAAATATTTTCTTGGATATTCTAATGTTATGTTAATCTCTTACAAGGTGTGAAAATAAAAAAATTACATAACACCTTCGGAATAAGGCCAAATTCCAATGGTGGCCTAGTGAGATAAAAATGATTCGAAAATAGCATTTAAGTTGCATAAAATATTTTCTTGGATATTATAATGTTTGTTGATGCAGCTAAAGTTATGTTAATCTTATACAAGGTGCAAAAATAAAGAAATTACAAAACACCTTCAAAATAAGGCCAAATTTCAATGATGGCCTCGTTAGATAAAAACGCATCAAAAATAACATTTGACTTGCATAAAATATTTTATGTGATATTCTAATGTTTGTTGATGCAGCTAAAGTTATGTTAATCTTATACAAGGTGTGAAAATAAAGCAATTATAAAACACCTTTAAAATAAGGCCAAAATTGGAAAATTTTGGAAAAATATGTTGTGTTCGCCCTAATTTACTTATGTACTCCACTTTTTAAGCAATCCTATTATCACAAATGAAATTGCGACGGAACGACAAACCAAAAATAAAATATTAAAAAAAGAGGTTTGGAATCACCACCAGAGTTATTATAGGAAACTACAGAAAACCATAAAAAAAGAGCAATGTCTACAAAAATAGATTTGGGGTACGAGAGTTGGTTACGTGTAAGGACGGTGTTAGTACCCTACAATATTCGTCCTAAGACGGTACCTTTAATTAAAATACAATAGAGAGGGTCTCCTTTAAATGTTTATTTTCCAAAATAATAAAAAGAGAAAATTCAAAAGAAATAAAAAAATATTTTTGTTTTTTGGGCCCGACAAGGATTACTCCTTGCTCCTATGTATATTCATTCATAATGGAGAATCAAAGTCACATAGTTCTTTATGAAAAAACTTTTTGAAAAAAAATAATTTGTTCGAAGACGTTGATATCACTTTTTTTTTTAAATTTAAAAATTTTGAATTTTTTAGTAATCTTATAGAAGAACGAAGGTATTAAGAACTAAGATGACGCGAGCGGTCACACGAACACTTATATCTTTTAAAAGCTAAAAGGGTACTTAAATTATTTATTTATTATTATTTTTTTAAAAGAAAAAACTTCCGAAAGAAGATATGATACCCAAAAAAGCGTGACTATTATATATCAATAATTTATGAAAATATTAGGAAAATAAATAAATAAAAGATTAGGAAATAATATTTAGGATTAAGCATATTATTTTATCATTTGTAAAAAGTTTAAATAAAGAGTTAAAAAAACGTAATATATAAAAACGAAACAATGACATATAAAAAAAAGAAAAGTGGGACCAACAAAAAAAAGTATTAGAAAACGGGACTCACGCAAACATGGAATATTAAAACATGAGATCTCTCACTTATTCATGCAACAACGCTAGCAACCCAGTGCAATTAACAAACATTAATTATATTAATGAACCAAAAGTGCATGACAATAATGTTTTTCCACCGAGAATGAAATGGTGAAAACATCAAATTCAACCAATATCATAACCAATTCTCAACAAAATCGCATATAACACAACAAGAATTAATTTTTGTAAACCTGAACGGGATATTGGATTTGCACGCCTAATTGATCAGACAAATAGTTGCATTGGAACACTAAGAAGCACATGGCGGTGGTGATCGAAATTGTGTGCTTAGGGTAAGAGAGAGCTCTCCAGAGTCGTCCCTTTATTCTTTTGCTTGATGGGTTTAAATACACAAAATTTTAAATCTAATGTAATCTCGTAATAAAGTCAGTCTTGATTATAAAGAAAATTAAAAGGAAAGAATTGGTCTTAATATTATTACATTATGGGAATCAAATCATAGAAAAATCAGAGCACAAAATCAAACGTGATCAGGAAAAATGATTCTAATTAGTAAAAGAGATATTGCTTAGAATCATATTACTACTTTCTTTATTTGGAAAAGATGTGTCCTAAAATCAGAGCATAAAATCAATTATCATTGGGGAAAAACGATTCTAAAAATTAAAACAGATTCTGCTTTTAAATATTAGAATCCCATCATTAACTTCTTGATTTGGAAGAAATGACAAAGCATAGAGTGGGGGTGAGAATATAAAATTTTGGGTTGTTGTTAGTTGCAAGAAAATTTTGGGCTAAAATAAAAACAAGGCATCAAAAGAAAACACATAAAAGATTAAAACAATCTTTTTCTTTTTATTTATTATTATTATTATTATTATTATTATTATCATACTATTATTATTTAGAAAAAGAAAAAAATTCCAAAGCAAAAATCATACTTTTTTTTATTTTTTTATTCGTCATTATTTTTTTTTTATTATATTTTTTAATTATGTCGTACGAAATTGGGTGTTGACACCTATACCCACGAAGTTGGCCAATCAGAGGCTGCCACATAGGTATCCTCACCCTTTAAATCTGCCTAATAAAAAGTTTCCATGTGTCCATCCTCACTAAAAAATTTGACCAGCCATATGATGACACAACATCACCTTCATCCTCCATCTTCTCCACCAGACCTCAAACGCTGCCTGTAACATCCCTAAGGAATATTACTTAATTAAATAAATAAATAAGGAAAAGAAATTAAATCACCACGATATTATTATTCCCAAACGCGGGAAAAATTCTAAAATGTGAAAACACGCGCCAAAATTTATAAAACATAAATACCAAGAGTATTACAATTTCCAAAATTATTATTCATAACTGAAAACATAATAAAATATAGCAAAAAATCTCCTAGCTCTAATCCCCCAAGCTAGCCCTCACTTTGTCGCCTGAGCATCCTCAGCATCATCTGTATCAACATATGCTCTCGTGTAATGAATCCAACGATCATCACCATACAAAAACAGAAAGGATGAGCTGATAAAATAAGAATACATATATAACCACAAATTATAAATAAGACACCCATCTTAATTAATCTAGTTAGTTCTTGGCGAAGACTTTAACCCCAAGGCTTTACAGCCTTCAAATCACACAATGGTTAGCCTTGAACTCGAGAATATGATGCTCACACAAACCTGCCTGCTCATGGTCCTGCCTTTACGAACCTCCCCGCTCGTAGTCCAACACATGTGATCCACCAGCCCCGTACCTCCCTGCACGTGGCATCTCTCAATCGTGAGAACGGAACATACGAACCTACCCCGCTCAGATCATCACATGTTATCCACCATCCATGAACCTACCCGCTCATGGCACAGCATCTCCCGATCCAAGCATATCGTCATTGTCACTTAAAAGCAACCCACACAAGTCATAATCTGCAGCACAATCGCCTGGCGCAACCCTAGGTGCCGCCAAGCGAAATCAGTGCAGACCGCCTGGCGATTCAAGCCACACCGCCAGGCGCCAGGTCCACGAACAGAATGCCCATTGTTCCACGTCCGCCTGGCAGATCCTACCCTACCGCCAGGCGCCAATCGTTATAGACCCCTTCTTGGAGCTCTTACCGCCTGGCGCACACACTCACGCTGCCAGGCGTTGTATCAGCAGCGTACCAATTTGTTGTTTTCACGCGTCAGTCCCGATTATCTCACCTTCTCTTGACTCCTCCAAAGCAGCATTACACTCTTATCCATTCAGTTCTTATTCTTGACTCCTTGGCACCCCACAAGTGAACCCATTACCTATAATTTTTCCCATTCTCGGTCTCAAAACGAAATCTAGGATTAACCAAGTTCATCAATCATTAATCAAGGAACCAACCCACTCCAAATGAGTTCACACCAGACCTTACCTTATAGTACATTACCAACCCAAATCACATTACAACAGTAATACCTCTTCCACTCATTTAGCTTTCAATCCATCTTACACAAGTAATAGCTAATACCTCAACTCACTAAGACACACTATCCCATGTCCCAATCTTACACCTCCAAGCCCACTTATACTTTCCAACCCTGAAACTTTGAATTAGAATTCATTATCTTCCCTAGCTTTAATTAACTTTCTTGCAACCATACCATACTATACTCATACCTTCCCACCTCTTCCAATCCCTATAATTCAATACCATAATTATATTGTTCCTCACAGTTTCACCAATAATTTCCAGTACTACTCACTCTCCTAGATTCCTCTCTCTAATTTTTTTCTCACTGTCTAACCTCACAATCATGTGATTGCACTTCGTCTTCACCTGGCGGTAAGTGTAGCGCCGCCAGGCGGTACACCAGTACCCAACCAAACATAGGTTTCTCCATTCTACGGCTGATAACAAACCTTTTATGCACTCCATCCTTAATACCTAACTCTCCAAATTTCAACAATGCATCTACAATAATCTGAACCTTTTATTCTGAATTAAATTCTTAGATTTCACTTGGCTTCAACTCTCTGGAATCAACCCCAATTCAATCCCCTCCAAATTTTACACATACGATTATAGAGTGCACATACGGGTATGTTCCAAAATTTGGATATGCACTCAGTTTGTGTTGAGTTTCATAGATTCACGACACCCAATAGGGTTTGCACAGATCAATTCCAGAAATCACATTAATTTTCACTCAATTAGCAACAAGAATCAATCAAGAAAACGCGAACAACGTCACGCCGCCTGGCAGATCTTCATCGCCGCCAGGAGGTTCATGTAGAAATCAAGAACAGAGGCAAAGTCTGCTATGCCGCCTGGCAGCTCGGGCCTTGTCGCTGGGCGGTTTCTGGGCAAAAACCCAGAAACCTCATAAAACAGCGTCAAAATGGCAGGGAAGCAAAGCAATTTCATTCATACAAGGCACAATTCATCATATTAATCAAAGTAAACAACTCTCGTACCTCGAATCCTCACTCTCACTGACCAAAAAGAGTTCTTGGTTTGTCCCTCATGGCTGCTAGGGTTCCTCAACCCTTTCATTTGGCAAAAAGAGTTCTCAGCAAGGTTTGAACCCATAACCCATCAATTACCAAGTCAAATGCATAACCAAATCAACCAATTCATATTTGTGATAATTTCTACAATTTTAGGATATTATTATCAAGTCTAGCATTCAAGTATATCATCAAAATAATGCATAAATTAAAATAACACACAATTGGCATACATAGGACTCGAACCCAAGTCCTTTCACACAAACAAAGTACTCTCAACCACTTAAGCTAGTACTTTTCCATGTTATAACTCTTTGCATTAAATGCCTTAAAGGCTTCTATTACCTGTATTTATTAAATAATTATTTAATTAACTATTTAATTTTTTGGGTCTTACACTGCCATCGTTAGGTATCGCGCCACCTGCCTAAGGGTTGCTAGAACTGATGTGACCATCGAAGTAGTGCCAATTTTCCATGCTCGTCTTCCTTCATTGCCTCATCGGCCAATTCTAGGGCATTTCTGCTTCGCTTTAGACAACTGCATTATTTGTATCTGGGATGCCACTAATATCAATTGTTTGACTACTACCTGTAAGACCCGAGAAATTTAAATAATTATTTAATAATTGCGGGTAGTTAGAGTCTTTATGATATTTAATGATGGCTTTAATGATGTGGAATAGTATCAGTTCAAATGGTTGAGAGTACTTAGTTATTATGAGGGGACTTAGGTTTGAGTCCTGTGTATGCAAATTGTGTGTTATTTTAATAGTATATTATTTTAATGATATGTTTGATCATGATGAGTGATTATAAATTCCTAGATGTGTAAGAATGATCACGAAACGTGAATTGGTTGTATTGGTTGTGCACTTGCTTTGAGAGGGGGTGATTATGTGTTTCAACCTTGGCGTATGCGAAATAAGGATCCTTTTTGCTAAAATTATTTTTTGGGATGGATGGGAAGGGTCAGAAACCCTAGCCGTCAGTGGGAGAAACTAGAAGGGCTGAAAAAAACCATCAAGTTAATGAGAATTGATGGTCATTAACCCTTACAATAATGAATTTCGTTTTTATTAATTAATTTAATTAAAATAGAGGTGGAAAGAGGAGAGGAAGAAGATATAGTTTTGGAAAATTGCAGAGAATTGAGAGTGAGAGTGGAGAAATCAAACAGGCGAGAATTCTTGTGGTTAGTAGAAGCAAAGGTGACCAATGGAGTGTGAAAGAAGGGTTAAGGAACTCAATTGGAGCAAGGATTTCCAGGTAAAGGGAGCTGCTTTTGTATGTTATTATTCATGTATAATGTATTGTGCCTTGTCGTGACCCAATTGCATGAAACCCCTTTTTTTACGTTGTTTTTCATATATTTATGGGTTTCTGTCCAGAAACTGCATGGCAATAATGAATGCACCACCAGGCGAAGCATACTTTTTTACCCAGTTTTATGTGTTCTGTTATGAACCGCCTAGCGGCGAAGTGGACCCACCAGGCGACGCACGATGATTGTTCCTGTTTTTGTTGTGTTTTATGGATTTTATGATGTGGTGACTTTCCAGTCAGATTAATATGTCTGCATAAATGCTTGGATCTAAATTATTGTTATTACTATGATGCTTGTGAATTGAGTTGGAGATATAAACATGAAGAGTTCATGTTAAAATTGTAGAATTAATCTGAATCTTGGGAAATAGGGGCCAATTACGATGTGGTCGGAATAATATGATGTTATTGGTTTAGTATGTATCAGGAAATTGAGTAATTGTGAAATATTGGTGCATTTGGGAATGAATAGATTGGAGGGTTAAAATATAGGTGTTCACAAGCGCAGGAAACCTGGGTTTATACCCAGGTACTGATGTGCCGCTTGGCGACATCCTATTGGCCGCCAGGCGATAGTGGTGAACAATTATAGTTCTAGAAATTTCACTAAGTGGCTAAGAAAGAGGTTCTAGTGGATTGAATGGGAAGGGAATTGTGGATGTGACAATTAGAGAAAGAAGAGTGAGCAAGGAGTATGAGGAATAAGCAATATATGGAATATGATGGGGTGCTCACTTTAAATTGATGTAGTGATTGATAGTAAATCCTTAGTTATGGCCTAATAATATGTAAAGATTTAGTGGCTTTAGACGCAATAAGTGAATGATTGACAAGGATGTTAAAATTGGTTAAGAGTGGTTATAATAATGACTTGACGATTGTAACTAAGACTAAGGTAAGAGTTGGTTGTGCCATGAGTTGTATGTCGTATAAGTCGTTGATATGATAATAAAATATGCGTGCACTAGGATCTGAGATGGAAATCAATAACATTATAATTGATGTGCGGACCATGGGTGTGTGGATGTAGATTTCGGATTGGATTGAGTTGTACTTAAGTGTGTGTGTGTGTGTGTGTGTGTGCTTAGGAGTAAATACAGAGGATTGAACCATATGTGACTTGGAAATGCATCAGGGATCAGGCTCTAAACTAGGTACATGAGTTATTGACCGAGAGTGATTTGGTTTATAACCATAACCTGTTGAAGTGACATGTAGTAAGGTCGCGCTACTGATACAGCGCCTGACAGCACACGAGTAGTCACCAGGCGATAGACCTTAAAATAGTGGGTCTGGAGTTACTTGGCGCATGGCAATGTGATGCTTCCGCCAGGCGGTCTACGCATGAATATCGTCTGGCGGCACTTAGGCAGCGCCAGGCGATAGCGCTGCAGCCAATGACTTTTCTTGCTTGCGTTTATTATGATGTGATGTGAGACTTGGACCAGAAGCTGTTGATTGTGTCATGAGTGGGTAGGTTAATGTCTAGTGGTGAACACGTGATAATATGAGCGGGGAGATTCATAGTATGATGCTCTTGTGTGGGGATACGAGCGGGGAGTTTCGTATGTTCCGTGCTCGCACTTGAGAGCTGCTACGAGCGAGAAGGTTCGTAGTTGTTGGATCACGTGTGTTGGACTATGGTCGGGGAGGTCCTTAGAGTTGGACTATGAGCAGGAAGGTTTGTATAGGTAGGACCTCAAGTGGGTAGGTTCGTGGAAGCATCTTATATCCTGAGTCCATGGTCAATTATTTGTGAGACTTACAAGTTGGAAAACCTTGGAGCAGTAGGGTTCTTGGCCAAGAATTAACTAGAATAAAGTTGTTAGGTGAATCTTGAGTTTATCAACTTATATATTATTTATTTAAGAGCTGCCCTTTTTGTTTGTGTTTGGCGATGATCGTGTGAGTTGTCACACGGGAGCAGATGATATTCTAGGTGATGTTGGTGATGTATAGCAACGGAGAGAGGGCTAGCATGGGATTGGATTATGTTTATTTACGATTTTTAGTTTTCAGTCATTTATCTTGAGAAATTGTAAAACGATCATGGTTGTTTTATGGATTTTATTAATTTGAGTTTTAAGCGCGTTGTATAAGTTATGAATTTTTCAGCGTTTGGGAATAATAAATTATGATGTTTGAAGTTCAATTATTATCCATTTATTTTATTTAAGTAATTTTCAGTAGGAATGTTACACTACCAACGTCGTC
>Ga0214545_1012464_pt1 | contig 11084 bp, 9 predicted proteins | sample CNSS4metaG_FD_160064 | JGI IMG/M metagenome (GOLD analysis project Ga0214545, IMG submission 160064) | Root nodule microbial communities from cowpea collected in UCLA plant growth center, Los Angeles, California, USA - CNSS4 | ecosystem: Host-associated > Plants > Roots > Nodule | place: USA...
ATTATTTAAAAATATCAAATAAAATATCTAAAGATATATTTTTCCCAAATTATCTTCTATCATAAAGATAAAGAAAACTGCAAGGTCCAATTTTTTTTGTTCCTCTCTTCTTGGTTTAGCCAAACTTCTTCTATTTTTCAAGCTTTTCTTGTTGTCTTCATGCAATGCTTGGCTTGGATTTTTGTGCTTTTGATAATTTCTTATTCTTGGATTTATCTTTAAGGTGTCATGAAGCTTTAATCAATTTATTTTCACACCTCCATGAGCTCAACTTAGCTGTAGCTGCACTAACACACCTCAAAATATCCAAAGAACATTTATGGAACTAAAAAGCTAATTTTAACATGTTTTTGTATCTCATGCTCAATAAACCCAATTATAGGAAATCCCAATTAAATCAATCTTTAAGCACACAAATTCAATTAAATACCCAGAATTAAACAATAAATGAGGGCAAAAATACGCACTCATCAGCGACATTTTGTTAAATTGGTTTTATCTATTTAATTGGGACGTTACAATAAATGTCTTTAACATTCTCAAATATATAAAATTCAACAATTCAAATATATAAAATTCAACAATTTCTTCAATTACTTTCGTTTCTTCAATTGCTGCAAAATGAATAGGTAGGGTCTGATGTTTTTTTTTCTTCTTTATTTTCTAAAGTTGATACAGTTTCTTTAATTATTATTATTCACTTTTGCTTATTAATGTTCTGTCTTCAACTAAGTTGCAAAGGAAGAAGCTCAATTCTAAGACATTATTTTGGCTATTCGTAATGTAGTAGTATGAATTCTTTTTCTAACAAATACCATATTTTTCTCATTGAAAACCGTATTTTTTCTGAACTAGTGAATGAAGTAATTTAATAAGTATTGTTTTTACATCCTAACTGTTTATAATAAAAAATTGAATGTGCAAATTAGGATTATTTCCTCCTATAAAGTAATCTTCCATATGCATCACTTTGATTATATTTACTGTAAATTTGAAAAAAAAATATTAGACAAGTTTATGAATACATTGATTGGATGAGTATAGCAAAATATATTTTACGAGTTTGTCGATACACTAATTAGAGGACTGTAACAATATACATTAGACGAGTCTGTTCATAAACATATTAGACGAGTCTATTAATATACATTAGACTACTCCATCGATTATCTAATTAGACAAGTCTTGTGATACACATTTAGATAAGTCTATCAACATAATGAGTGTGTTAATACACTAAAGTATAACAACACATATTAAACAAGTTTATCGATAGATTGATTAGACAAATCTGTTTATGAAGTTAATTAAGAAGATTTTCAAAAGTATGAAAAATGTTGACTATTAGGATTAAAAACAAAAACACACACACCAAAGACTTTTTGGTGGATTTAAATTAACCTCTTTTTTACTTAAAATAAGATGCTAGTGGATATCAATAAGGGTGATGATCATGATAACTCAAAAATTTGAAGATTGCAAGAATAATTTATTTTTTATGAAAATAAGATAATATATCATAAAAAACGTAACATATAATATATAAAAATATAATAAATAAAACAAAAGTTTGTGGCAAAAGATTGGTTTTCAAAATCTGGAACACGTTACTCGTCGTAGGTAGCCATTCTGGCATAGTGATAGGGGCGAGCTTCTTTTGGGATATTAAAAAATAAAAGAAAATGATATATGATAAAAGAAAATTTTATTAAATTGAACACATGTTATTTATTTATATATATATATATATATATAATATTTTTAATGAATTTTTTCAAATAGAAAAACAACTACTTAAAGCTTTTGATTATATGCCAGTTGTATTAGTGTTGATTTTGAGTGAGTATTTACTAAAGTTTTATATGAAATCATAAAAAGAATTGTTTTTAAAGTTGTCACTCCAACTTAATAGGTCTCTTGGATGCATGGGAAACTTGGATAAATGTGTCATTAGATGGTTTGTAATTTGTCAGGAAACATTGCACAAGGAAGGTTTTCATTTTAGTTCACAAAAGATTATATGAGATGGCTTGTAAGTCCGCACAAAATTGCACAAGTATATGCAGTTGTCACAAAAAATTACACGATAAGTATATATAGTTTTGTTTACAAAAAATTGCACAAGAAGGTTGGTTTGCAATTTTTTTCACAAAGAAGTTTATGAAACTTTTCATTTTTTTCAAAAAAAATTGCATGTTAAGCGGTAATACTTTTTCTTGACTATTCATAGATGCAGACATTGAGGTGTTAAACCACTTGCAATCAATGGGAACCTTGTTCTCGGGTAACTTTGTCCCAAGAAAATACCAAGTCATTGAGGTGTGAGACAATCTCGTGTTTCACAATTCTTTTCAGAATTTCCCAAGAAAATAACTTTTACAAGACATTGAGGTGTAATCAATTGAAATGAGAGAATCTCCTAAGAAAATACAATTTCCCAAGAAAATACACGAGATTATAAACCCACTTGCAATCAATGGGAACCTTGTTCTCGGGTAACTTTGTCAAATACCAAGTCTTGTTTGCTTGGAGAGCTTCTAATTCTGTTTTCATGACAGCTATCCATTCTGGGTATTTGCAAGCTTCCTTAAAATTTCTCGGCTTAGTGTGGGATGAGATAGCCATAGTAAAACGCAAATGTGTGTTAGATAATAATTTGTAGGACAAAACAGAAGAAATGAGATATTTAGTTTTACCTTTCAAATTTATCTGAGTGGAGTTGTTAATGGTGTGATGGTAGTCATTCAGAAAGTTTGCAGGCTTTCTGATTCTGCTAGATCGTCTTAGGCAATCAGCATTGGTATCTTCATTTTGAGTGGTCTCATCATTGTTATTTTGAAGAGGTTCATTAGTACTGCAAAATTGTTGATTCTGCAAAGATCTCTCACTATTGTGTCAATTCATATTAGTGTTGCAGTGATCAGTCTCGATTCGTTCAATCTGGACTCTACTATCATTGTTGTATTTGGTTGGCTCAATCAAGAAATTGAATTCATTATCCGTGACAGGGCTCTCGTGATTAGAGAAGGAACTACCAATGTTGCTATAAGGAAAAACATTCTCATAGAAGATAACATTTCTATTAACAAATATTTCTCGATTAACCATATCAAGAAGCACATAACCCTTTACTCCATTTTTATAACCAAGGAAAACACATTTCCTGGATCTAGGATCAAGTTTTGTTCTATTATTTTCTAGAGTAGAGGCATAACACATAGATCCAAACGTTTTAAGGTTCATGTAAGTAGGAGGAGTATCATGCAATAACTCATAAGGGGATTTAGCATTTAGAGAAACCGAAGGCAACCTATTTATTATGTGTATGGCATGAGATATAGCATAACACCAGTAAAGCTTAGGTAAGCCAGACTGAAACATTAAACTATGAGTAACCTTCAATATGTGTTGGTGTTTCCTTTCCACCACAGAATTCTGCTGTGGAGTCTCCACACAAGTTCTTTGGTGCAAAATTCCAAACTTATCATACAACTCATCATATTCAAATTCTTTCCCATTATCAGTCCTAATGATTTTGACAACATAGGGAAACTGATTTTTAACATATACAATGAAATTTAAAAGCAGCGATATAGTTTCACTCTTAGATTTCATAAGATATATCCATGTATGCCTAGTATGATCATCAACAATTGTAAGAAAGAATCTATGGCCATGAACAAAAGTAATAGAAAAGGGGCCCTAAATATCAACATGAATAAGGCTAAAAGCAGTGGCAGTTGAGGAATTACTCAATTGATAAGGAAGCTTGCGTTGTTTAGCAAAATGACAAACATCACAAATGTGCTTAGAATCAGCACGAATATATGGAAATTTTTTACACAATATGTTAAGAATCCTATTTGAAGGGTGGCCTAGTCTAAAATGCCACATATCTAAATCAAGTTCTTTATATTGCAAAACATTATTTACAAAGACTTGATTATAATCGCAAGAAAAATGTTGCAAGTAGTATAGGTCCTTATTTAGCTCAGCACGTCCAATCATCTTGGAAGTACCCCTGTCCTGGATATGACAACTCTTGTAAGAAAATATTAGTTCACAATCCAAATCCCCAATTAAACGTTGCACGGAGATGGGATTAAAGGAAAACTCAGGTATGTATAAAACATTAAAAAGCATTAAATGCTCAATGAATTTAGCAGTGCCCGCATGAGTAGCTAAACCATGAGAATTGTTAGGCATTTTTATGCAAACTGGTTTAATCTTGTAGAATGAAATAAATTGTGACTTATCAAAAGTGACATGGTCTATAGCACCAGTGTCAAGAATCCAGGAAAATTTACCTGATTGTAATTCTTCCTTTGTAATCTGTCCGGTGTGGCTCCGAATCTGATTGAAATTATGACCAGAACTTTCCTACAAAAGGCTTAATAGCTTTTGCACCTGTTCGTGAGTGAAGGGATTTCCATCTTGTTTAGAATCCTGATAAGTCTCAGATTCTGGATTGTTTTGGCTAGAAGTCTTTGTGCTTAGATTGCATACTTGATCATTCCTTCTATCAGAATTGGTGGTATTTCCAGACAAATCTTGCTTTTTGTACCAAGGAAGATACCTGTGTTTGGAGTAGCATTCATCCACCGTTTGATTAGGTTTGTGACAGTAGGTGCAGTGTTTCCTTGAGCAACAAAGCGACCTCTTCCTCTTCCATGATTCCTCCAGCTACTTCCTCGTCCTTGAGACTTAGAATTGATTTGTTTTTCTTGATTCAATTATTTTGTCTCTCTGCAGAGTTGATAGAAGCTTTGGTATCTTGGAAGACAGTACCCATTAACTGTCTTTCTTGCTGTATAACGAGAGAAAACATTCGATTTATACCAGGAAGGGGTTCGATTAGTAGCACCTGAGTTTTGATCGTATTGTAAGTTTCGTTCAATCCTTTGAGAAAGCACATCACGTATTCAATTTCTCTGTATTTGGCAATAATCTTGGACAAGGCGCAGGTACAAGGAGTGTCACAAACGCAATCGGGTATAGGCCTCAAGAACTCTAATTCCTCCCAAAGGATCTTCAAATCCGTGTAGAATGGGTTACAGTTCATTCTCCTTGTTTAACAGAATGAATCTCTTGCAACAGACCAGAGATCTGAAAATAATCTCCTTTAGAGAAACGTTCCTTTAAATCTTCCCAAAGAATCTTCGCAACATCGATGTAAACAATGCTCTCGGCGATCTGCAGAGAAAGAGCGCGAGTTATCCAAGACAAAATCATCATATTGCATCGTTCCCAGGCCTCGTAGGTTGGATCATCCCGTTCAGGAATCTTGATACTTCCGTCAACGAACTTCAATTTATTTTTTGAAAGAAGGGCACGACGCATATTTCTGCTCTATGAATGGTAATTGGTTTCACTAAGTGGAGGTGATACAAGAATCATTCCTGGATTTTCACCAGGATGCAAATAATAAGGACCGGATGGATTATTGACAATATCCACAATTTGAGATCTAGGAGAGATTCAGATGTGGTGGTAGAGGACGTCATGGGAGAAGAATCAAGAAACCGAAAGGAGATAACGAACCAGCACAAACGAGGGAAAAATGAGAGACAACGAAAGCAAAGGCATTACCATCATATACCATGTAGAATATGATATTCCATATAACCAAGATCAATAAATATATATATATATATATATATATATATATATATATATATATAAGAAAAAAAAAAAAAAATAAAAAAAAAAAAAAAAAAAAAAAAACAATATAAAAAAATATATATAAAATAAAAAAAAAAATAATATATAAACAAAAAAAAAAAATATATATATATATATATATATATATATATATATATATATATAAGGGTAAAACCGTAAAACATAATAAACCAAAACAAAATAAAGACATTAGTTACAACAGTATTTAGTTACAACAAAAGGAAAGAAAACTCTTCTTTAAATTTATTTTGCATGACAATATGAAAACATGTGTCTCACTTTGTAGCATAACCTATTGTGGAAATTCCTCTTGCCAAGATGACTTTACCCTAAATCAAACATGCTTATACAGAAATCACATGTAAATGAAGAATGACCTCACAACGTTTTTGCAATTTTTGAAAAAACGAAGTAAATATAAATTTATCTAAATCCTTTCAAATTTGTTTCTTTCTTTTCAGGCCAAAACAAACAATAGTTACAAGGGATAATTTCTCCCATAACACTTATTAATTAATAGTTTAAACTTTTTTTTAACAAAATCACTAATAAAATGGACTCAATTACCATTTGAAGAATCAATAATTGCAAAACCTTATAATTTAATATTTTTTTTAATAGGAAATATCTTTTTTTATAGTGGATACTAAGTGAATTAGAATTTTTCACTATTTTTTTCAGGAAAATATATTTATTTTCATTTTATCTTCATTATTATTTTAATTGATATTTTAAATATTTTTAAAGTTCTCTTTTAGTATATTAACTCGTTGTTTTTAATACTTTTGTATTACATTTTGACTTCAACAAATTAATGGATATAGGTTTTGAAAAATTGGTATATAAAAACTAAGCTCAAAATATTTAATTGAGAAGGTCACACCACGTATTAAAAAAATAATAAGAATGTTACATATAAAAAGACATAAAAATTAAGCAAATTTATTTTTTTAATTAAACACTCTTAATACAAGAGAAAATTATATTTATTTTATTGTTTGTTAGCTATAACATTTTGTAGTTTTCAAAACAAAATTGGATTTATTTTCGATTGTTAGATTGAACTTTACTCTTCTTCTGCGATGAAGTATATTTTTCGTGTCACAAATTCATATATTTTGTTCACATTCTCTTATTTAAACAAACGAAAGAAAGTGAAAAGTATAAAACGATGGATATAAAAACAATAACAAAAAAGAACAATCCTGTATTTTATGATTTCAAATCTTTGGAAAGGCATATTTAAAATTTAACTTTAATATCTTCAAAATATTTAAAATCACGAGTTTTACTTTCTATCTCTTTGTATTTATTTACATTACTTATTTAAACCTATTATAAATAGAGAAATTACACTATAAGTTTCATATTGTTTTACTATAAAGTGTATATACGTGCACTGTTAAACAAATCTTAATATGAAAAAGGATTTTAAAATAAAAAATAATTGTTCATAAAAAAATATATAAAAAAATAATAAATAAAACAAAAACATGATCAGTTTCTAAAGATTGGGGTACTACTGTGTTTGAAAGCTATTTTTTTTTTAATGTCCTAATTCTTCTTTACATTTTTTGTGCATGTGTTTAACCTCCATTTTCTCTGTGACGCAATATTAGTATTTATACACTAAATACTAAATTATAGAAAAATAAAGGTTGCGACACATTATATTAATTTTATAATATTTTTTATTTACTATTTTTCTAGTTGAGAAAATTTAACATTAAATTTATTGTGTTATATTTAATTTTTATAATTTTAGAGTGGTGTTATTAAATATTGTTTCTATAGAAAAGTAACATTTGGTTGAAATATATGTCAACAAATATTTTCATATATTTTTTTAGTTGAGAAAATTTAACATTAAATTTATTAAGTGTTATCTTGAATTTTTATAAGTTTATGGTGTTGTTAAATACCGTTTCTGGAGAAAAGTAACATTTGGATGAAATATATGCCAACAAATATTTTCATATAATAATTTATGTAATTTAAATTTGTCAAGTCAATTAGACATTACTATTATTTTTTGTGTATGATTTAACCTTAAATTTTTATATTCTTAGGAGTTAAATGAGATTTTATAATTTTTACTCACGATAAAGGTTACAATTTCAAAAGTTATGGATGAATATAATTCTTTACTGATTGAATTGCACATAATACCGTTGGCTTTTATTGATCAGATAAAAGTGAGTAATTGGGTACACTTTTCTCATTATCCTTCTTAATTCTTAATTAAAGATTTTATTTCATTTTAACAACTCATTAATAAAAGATTTACTTGCCATTTGAAAAAATTTATATAAGCGTATAATTTTATAATTCAATAATATTTTTATTAAAAATATATGTTTTAAATTACTACTAAATGAAGTATAATTTTTACAACTTTTCTCTCTAAAAGGTATTTATTTACATTTCTTCTTTATTTTTGTGTTAATTATTTTAATTAATATTTTAAATTTTTTAATTTTTTTTTACGGATATTAACTTATTGCTTTTCATGAAAATCGATGTGATTTTAATACTTCTATAATACATTCTGTTGAAGAGGAGTAAAAAAATTGTATATATAAAGAACTAAAAAATATAGATTTAATTCAAAAGGTTATTTTAATAATGTTATTGTGTATTTAAAAAATCATTTTGGAGATGAGTAACATTTGAGTCAAATATGTGAACAAATAATCATGTATGTAATTTAAATTCGAAAAGTCAATTAGGTTTTATTTTCACTTTTTGGGTATGGTTTAACCATTATTGTTTATATTTGTAGGAGCTAAATGGAACTTAAAAATAACATTTTTCTTTATATTCTACTCAAAATTAAGGTGTCCAAAAGTTATGTCATTCTTAATTATATCAATTATGCATATTAATGTTTTATTTTTCTTTCTAAAGTTTAAAATGATTGTTTTATATCCAAATGTTTGTCCATGTACATGTAAATGTAAATGATGATAATTTTTTATATTCTATAGTATCTGTTAGTTTTTTATTTATTTGTGTTTTGAATTGATATTGTATTGTATCCATTGTTTGTTTTGAAAAAGGATTTATATTTAAAGAAAAAAGAGTAATAGATGTGTAGCAAACAATAAATAAAGTAAAAAATGACTTGATTTGAATTAAATTTAGCAAATATATATAGTAAAATAATTTAATTTGTTAAATTTTTAGTATAATTTTTTAGAAAAACAAAATTAAATAATAAACTGATTGTAAATGAAATTCTTTGAAAAAAATGAAGTAAAAAATCAAATATATAATAAAATTTTGAAAAGAAATAAAGTTGATTTAGTTCAACATTTTAAGTTTTTCTTTTAACGGAATATATTTTTAAGATTACAAATTCATATATTTCATTTACAGTCTTATCTTATTTAAATACTGTAATGAAAACAAGTAAAAAGTATATAAAGATAGATAAAAAAAATAATAGAAAAAAATAACAATTCTGTGTTTTATAATTTCAAATTTTTGAAAATTAATATTTAAAATTTAACTTAAATGTTTTCAAAATAGTTTTATTCTCAATCCATTTATATTTATATTATAAATTAGAAAATGAGCTCATCCTATTTTTTACTTTTACTAGAATGTTCATATATGTACATAGTTAAGCATATTTTAATATTTAAAGGATTTTAAAAATAAGTTCTTAAAATATAGATTATATTTTTAATTATGTTAGAATCTATCTATTTTATGAGTCTTAATATTTAAAATAATTTTAATTAAAATATTTAAAGTCTTAATATTTTTAATAATATTTAAAGGATTGGCTTTATTTTGAATTCCTTCTCCAAAAAATCTGTCAAATTCTATGGCGTCGGTACTATAGACACAAGTTTTAAAAAATTTAATTTAAATTTATTTTATTAAAAGTGGATTTTGGATTTTGAACTTGATCCAAATATTTGGATCTGGATTTAAACTTAATCCAAATATTTGGATCTAGATTTTAAAAAAATTCAATCTATTTTTTCTGAAAAAATTGATTTGGATCGAAAATCTAATCCAATTATTTGGATCCAAAATGGATGTGGATTGGATCATTAAAAATCCAATCCATGATCACCCCTAGTTTTTAGATTGGATAATAAGTGAATTAGAATTTTTAAATTTCTCTTCTAGTATATTAACTCGTTGTTTTTATAAAAATTAATATGACTTGAATACTTTTGTATTACATTTTGACTTCAACATATTAATGGATATAGAAGTTGAAAAATTGGTACATAAAAATTAACTAAGATAAAAATATTTAATTGAGAAGGTTACATCAATATTAAAAAAATAAAAATGTTACATAAGACATAAAAATTAAGCAAATTTATTTTTTTAATTAAAAACATTCTTAATACAAGAGAAAATTATATTTGTTTTAGAAAGAATTGTATATTTGGTGAGCATAAATCAAGAACCTCTTTAACAAATTATAGAATAATCAAGTTCATTACACAAATCATCGTTTACTAATCGGTCCAACCATATATATATAATTTATAATATCTTATTTCTAAAATAGATTACTTAAACAAAATTTTGAAAGTTAGAGTATAAAAGTTTTCTTATATCTAGTCACTCGTCTATCTTTCTATGTATCAATTTTTTTTTATATTTATCTTATCGTATTTATTTATTTATTTAAAGATTTTGATTTTTATATTTTTAAATAAAAAAATATCTAATCTTGTCCAAATCTAATTAAGATTTAAATTTTAAAAATCCAAAAAATTATTCGATCCAAATCCAACTAAATGAATTGGGTTTGAAATATAAAATATAATATAGGTTTAAATTTGGAATAAATGTATTTAATCCACTTAAAACAATATGGATTTGTGTGGTTTAAATTTTTAAGTGTTTTTCATTAAAATCTTTTATTTTTTTCTTTATTCATTCAATTTAAACTTTCATACACTTATGATTTTATTGTGTCAATTCTTTTAAGCGACTAACAAATTATTAGATGAAAATTATACAATATTATTTAAACCTTTGAATTCCTTGAAACTGTGTTGTATTATTTCTTTTTTATACAAAAACAAAATATTTAAAATTTTCATTCTTTTAATCCTTAAGTTTTAAAATATTAGTTCTGTGAATTCAATATGTTACAACTTCATTTGTATCTATTTAAAATATAATCCTATAAAAAAATCTTTGGAATGGGATTGAAATGTTCAATTTCTGAAAAGTATTTATCCTATCAAATTTTATTAAATTTATATTTCTTTTAAAATCTTAAAATTATTTATTTCTTAAATGAGTAAAATAACATAAAATTTACTTACATCTTTTTAAATTATATAATATTAAATTTGTTTATATATATATATATATATATATATATATATATATATATTATATTTAAAATATTTCAGTTTAAA
>Ga0214545_1012468_pt1 | contig 11081 bp, 8 predicted proteins | sample CNSS4metaG_FD_160064 | JGI IMG/M metagenome (GOLD analysis project Ga0214545, IMG submission 160064) | Root nodule microbial communities from cowpea collected in UCLA plant growth center, Los Angeles, California, USA - CNSS4 | ecosystem: Host-associated > Plants > Roots > Nodule | place: USA...
GAAGAACAGTCAACACGAAAGAAAAGAAAATTAGTGGAGTATGAAGAAAAAGAAAGAAGAAGGATCCACAAAGAAGAAGAAGAAAAATAAGAAAAAAAAAACCTAGACCAAGCAAAAGTTCTATTTTGCATGAAGAACGACAAAAAGGAAGTAAAAAAAAATTAATTTCATACGAAGAAAAATAAAGAAAAAGCATCCACGAAGAAGAAGAAAAACAAAAACTAACCTGGTGGAAGCAAACGTTTAAAATTGATGTCCTTGGAGAAGAAGATCTATCATGCTGTCAGTCAACATCAATCAGTAATTAAAAAAGGTTTTCAACGATAAAAACACAACAACATAAAAAAGATAAAAATATCCTCAATTTTAGACTCATGTCAATGAATTAGAATATTTATTTTAATAACTTACCTATACTAAGATTTTTTTAGATATAAGTAGATAAGTAGATATAGTAGATTTTTCAGGATATTTGGGGAAATTCTATAGTAGTTTATTTTGTTTAGATATTTTTCTTTTGACTTTTACTCCTTGAAATATTAGACTTTGTATTAATCGTTGAAAATAATGTTAATTTACATTTCATTCCTACTATTATGTTTACTTTTATCAAGCGATTTCTATAATACTTTTAAATTTTTTGTTTGCTTCCAAACTTTTTTATCATAATAATCAATATGTTTTATGTGATATATATATATATATATATATATATATATATATATATATATATATATTACTTGTTTTTTATAAAGTATATCATAATAATCAATATATTATACTTTTTGTTTTTTATCAAGCAATTCATTTTCATCAATTTTCATCCTAAATCTACTCAAATTACATAATTTTTCTTTTGAATAAATAACCACACTTTCATCTTATTTTCCTCTCAAAGCCATTCAAATTCATTTTTTTCAAATTCATCTTTAAATCTAAACACACCTTCATCTTTAAGTTTTTAAGTGAGAAATGATGATGCTATCCATCCAATAAAAGTTATATAAATTTGTTAGAACCTAAAAGAAAAAAAAAATCATGTAGAGTTATAATTATTGTATTTTGAGTGTCAGTTTAGTTGAAATACTAAAATATATAAAAAATAATTTCTGTAATACCATATAATTATTGTGTTTTTAATGTTAGTTGATATACTAAAATATATATCTAACATTAGCTTAAAAAGCTTACACGTGTTAATATGTTTAATTCCTGACCTATTATTTCACAAACTAATCATAATATAATAGATGTATGAAATATTAGGAGTAAATTAGAAATAACAAATTTATCAAAAAAAAATCTGAATTTTTCTTCGAGTGCCATGTGTAAAATCTACAAACTTTTATAAGGAACTAGCATGAGACTCGTGTCGTGTTTTTAGTTTTTAAAACTTTTGTTTAGAAAACAGATTTGAATATTATTATGAATAAATCAATAATTTAATTTAAGAGTTATAGATGTTATAATTGTCAATTTAAATATATTAAAACGATAAATTCATCTAACAATGATATAATTATATATTTACGTATAATTAATTGTTGCTATGTATTATGTGTTATATGTTATGTGTTTTTGAGTAATTTGGAGTAATCAATTTGTGATGACATAGATTGTTATTTTGTTTAGATTAAGAAATGTCAGTATGATGTTTTTTAGAAGTTTAATTACAAAACATTGTTTGTGATAATAAGTTTAGAGTTTTAGTCAAGATTAAAGAGTAAAAAACAGGTGTTAATTTTTTTTGTTTTGGATTTTCTTGTCAGATTTCAAAGTTATTTTTTATAAACACATTACTATTTATATTTACATGATTCTAAAGAATATGTAATAATTATATTCCTTAAGTAAATATAATTTTGATATAATTTTGTATAATTAATTACGGTTATATATTAGTGTTCTTATATTTGTAATATTATTCTCTTATTGCTTTATTAATTTGAGAATTAATTTGAATTTAACGTCAATTTCGCTTAATTGTTGTATGTTTTGCTATTATGGTTTCTTGTTTGACCTAACAGTACATCATTAAAGTGCTATGGTAAACGTTTTTACTACTAATTTAATATCATTAAAATAAATGTAATATTTCTATCAGGATACGAAAAGATGGTGGCAATATGAACTTATTACATGTCTTATCGGGTTGATATTTGTTTTGCACATTGATTGGTTTCGTCAGGGGGTTTCATTTCGTGCAGACGTTACGTTTGGTTTCTTTAAAAGGTAAGTTGGATCAGTGCGCGTGTGTCTAGTTAGAAACGAAGAAACAAACCATCATCCCTCTCGCAGTTACAACAGCGTCCAAACCTGAAAATGTCTTCATCCAGGTCTATCAGCTTCACAAACTTTTACCAGAACTCAGTCATGGTGATGGAGCCCGCAGAGGTTGGTGCATTATTTTCTTTCGTTTAGTTAAAGTTTGGTTTTTTGGATAGCAATACCTACTTTCTGGCCTAAAGTTCATATTTTTTTGTACGATGGTGTTCTGGTTGAAGTGTTTCTAAAATTTTTTGTTCAAAGTTTTGATTTTTATGAATCCTTCTCCTTTCATATATGTTAGGAGTGTCTCGAGTTCGAAGTTGGTTTTTATGAACAATGGGGCAAATTACTACTAATGGGGACCAACTTTTTTAGTGATCTGAAAGGAAATATCATAAATATAGAGTTTGAAGAAGGTCTTTTGGGTCAGAGACAGATTCGTGGTGTTGAGAAGATTCGGTCCTTTTATAACCTTAACGATGTTTACTATGTCTGTATTGTTTATTGTGGAGACCGTTATTTTCGTATAAGGGTTTTCGACTTGGACTGGAAGGAGGTTGAGTATCCTGGTAAAGCAAAGAATTCTTGCATGTAACCCTTTGTCTTCAATAAGGTTTTTCCAAGCGTTTAGGGTGCAGTTCATCCCAGCCACGGTATGCAATATTAATCCATTTTTATTGCATTTACAACTGCATTTGTATGGTCATTGATTCTAATACATTTAATCTGTTCATTGTTGTCTTAGATGTTGATTATTGTGCTAGATTACTTCCAAATATTCTGTCAGGATAAATTTGCATTTAATTACGCGGTCAAGATGTATGACCCTTTGTCGAAGATGTTTGAAATATATGTGGATACAGATGAGTCTTTGAGGATGGTTCTGTTTGGTTTTAGTAGGTACATTCCATATTATCGGATGACTGGTCTGTGTTACCTACATTTAAACTATGTAGGAAACAATGTATTTCTTCATAGGATCTTCTCGGCCGAAGGAGCAGAAATGGATTATAACAGAGATTCAGCCAATGCTCCAAACAACCAAGTTGCAGTTGTTGCTCCTGATTTTGAGAAAGTATTAAGCAATTATGATGTTAAAGCATCTTCTTTGGTAAGACTGATATGTATAGTCATGTTTTTATATTTTAGTTCATATCTATGATGGCTTAACATATTTTCTTCGAATGTAGTATCTGGATTCCAAATTTGCAAAAGAATGCTTGATCAAGGGACGCAAGAGCTACACACTGACGAATGGCCAATCTCAATTCTGGGACTGTAAAATACGTTGGACGAGTAGAAGTTCCTATGAGTGTTACTTGACCTGTGGTTGGAAGAAGTTTTGCAAAGAAAATGGTTTGGCTGCTGGTGATCGGATAAGATTTGTTGTGGAGGATGAAGAAAACAACGTCATCCATATATTGAAGAATTAGCTTATTGTAAAGTTTTCAATATTTTGTCTCTGAAAGTATTACGTAGGACCTATGAACACTTAGTTTAAGTTTCTTTTTTTATGAACTGCAGATGTTAGATATTTTGTATATCAACATTAATGTATTTTGGAATGTTGATATATATGTTTATGTAAAACTACTTATTTATATTGACTATTATATTGACTTATTGACTATTGAATTCATATATTGTTATTATTTATAAGAAATTAACCATTCGTTTTTAGGATTTAACTTACTATAATATTACGTTAATATAAAAAATAAAATAACTTCTATATAATAATATTACTTATATTTATGTTTAAAAAGTCAATTTTATAAATAATTGTAATGTTCATAATTTGTTGGATTTAATTTAGTATGGATAGTTGTAATTAGGACAACTTGTTAATAAATGAACATGGATCATCATTTGCATCAGCTTATTTCATTAATAATATCAGACATCTGGGAGGTGCAATCCAACACAATCTAAAGATTGACCTTGAGATTTGTTTATGGTCATAGCATAGGATAACATGATTGGGAATTGTCTTCTAATCATCTTGAATGGCCACGGTGACTGAGATGAGGACATGGACATACGCGGGATGTAAACTTTTGTTCCTTTGTTTTTCCCAGTTCTAATTTTTGCACTAGTTACATGCTTTGCTAGTCTGGTGACTATTAATCTGCTTCCATTACAGAGACCTTCAAATTGATCTAAATTTCGCAAAAGCATTATTGGTGTCCCAACTTTGAGTGTTATATTATGGTTTGGTAATCCTGATGTTCTCAATGAATTTAAAAATTTTGGTGTAATACCGTCATATACATCAACGTCCATGGTGTCTGAAGTATCAATGCAGTCTACGCTGAGGTATTCTTTGACTTCACCTGAATTTTATGAATAACAGTTGTTAGACTTTTAAAATATGACAAATGTATGAAAAAATGATAAGTATGAGTTAAGTATCACCTGGAATAGAATCCAGAACAGATTTATTGATTTCATCTACTGTTTCAATTCGACTGGCTAGAATAGCTCTTGATATAAAAAACATCTCATCATTGAATTTTTGGTGTAGTTGTGGATAAGTGATATTGATTATAGCTTGGATAGGGTCTTTGTAGTTTTTGATTATCCAGGAAGAAAACTCTTAAATTTCAACAATAATAGAGTTGTGCAATCCCTGTTGTAACAGTCGCATGTTTTTGGTCAAGTTCAGGATCTGGCAGTGCTCCCAAAGATAGGATGAGTTGATAGTTGCATGAACAATTTGTCTAAAATCCCCTTCAAATACTATTACTTTGCCACCAAAAACAAAATCAGATTTGTTATGTTCTCTCAAGATATCTTTTAAAGTTCGATCCAGTGCCTCAAAACAAAACTTGTGTGCCATTGGTACTTCATCCCAAATTATGAGGTTGGCCAATTTCATCAAATTTGATAGTTCACTACCTTTTGTAATGTTGCAGACAGAGTGTTCAAGTGTTGGAACTTGAATTTTAAATTTTGAATGAGTTGTTCTACCTCCAGACAATAACAAAGAAGCTATACCACTTGATGCAACTGTTAGAACTATTTTTCCTTCAGAACGAAGAGCAGAAGATAATGTGTTCCACATAAATGTTTTTCCAGTTCCTCCATATCCATATAAAAAGAACATGCCCCCTTTTTCATCATGCACCGCATTATTAATCTTTTGGAAAATACGTCTTTGTTCATCTGCATATCAATAATAATTTAGATATATTGCAATGACTTGTATTGCAAAAATATTTAGAAGAAATGACTAACCTGTCATACTTGTAAAATTTGATTGAAAGATACGTAGTTCATCATCCTTGTTATAATCAAGTTTAGCATACACTAATCAGTTGCCACAGTAATTTACTGCAAAATCATTAGGATAAGGCATGGAGGGAAATTCCTTTAATGTTCTCCTATTGTTCTGTAAAAGCTTCTCAATTTCAATCAAAGTCAAATTTTTCAACAATTCCATATTCAGGTTGAGGCCTGCAACAAACAACTTAAGTTAGCATACTTTCATATCAAAACTTGAGATTAATATTGTTAAAAACTATTTGACATGGATTTCTTGCAATAATTCTTTCATTATATAGAATTCCATCAGAAAGTCATTCCTATGTTTTCTTCCAAACCTCCTCAGGTTTGTTGATACTATTTGACATGAGCATAGTTACGAATAATCTCCTCAAGAAGTTTCTAGATCCCCATTCTTTGACTTCCTTGATAGCTTCAACATATTCTCTATCATCTCCAAAAATCCAGAAGCTTCACATGCTTCTCTAAATGTAGGATAAGTTATGTTTGAACAGTTCACAGATCTATGTAGAATATTGGACCTTTAACAATTGTTAGCATCCTCCTTAGTTAGAAAAGTTCACCAGTTGTTGGGGGAACCCAAATAAGTCTTCCAATGGTATTTCCTTTTTTCCTTGGTTTCCAACACCTTTGATTCTTATTATATACATACTTAGTAACAAATTGTGGATATGTTAACTCCCTTGCATCTGAATATTTCTTATTACACTCCATCCAACTTATGAACATGGACTCCCTAATTGTCGGTTTTGCCATGATTTCATCAATGTCATCACCATCCTTGAAGTACACTAATTGCTTGCCTGGTAGATGAAAAAATAATCGTTCAACAACTGGATTTCTTCCATGAATTGGAAATGAAAATATTCTCCAACATGCTTCGCATGGAGAAATATATCTGCAATCAATATATTGTTTGATTTCATCCTTTGGAAGATCAGTTCAAAAACCTTGCTTCTCATTAGAAATAATGGCAGCGGTAATTCTATCATAGCCCTTATTGATGTACTTAAATAAGTATTTGATTGAATTAGACCGGTTGCACCATTCTACATTGACATGAGCCTGATATTTGAGTAATATGGTAGGATTGTAAGGAACCACAAATCGGTTATCTAGTGCAATATCATTCTTCAGAACGCTAAGACCATTGTTTCTTCGACGATAATGAGGAAAACCATCTTCTGAAATTATTGTAGTATCTTCAAATTTCTTTGGAAAAAATCGAGAACACAATCCATTTTTCATGCATGGAGATGATGTCTTAAAGATTCCACATGGGCCGTGAATCATATGTTCTTTTACACAGTTATACAATTCTGCATCTTCTTTGGCACATGGTATTTCAACTTAGATTACTTTGTCAATATTCATGGTTGTCGGATACTTGCTTGATGGATGCAAAAATAACAACAAATGAGCATGTGGCAAACCACGTTTCTGGAATTCAATACTATACATGTCTGCAATCATAGATCAGTTACATGATTAAAATAATCAATTAAATGAAATAAGTAAATAGTTAAGTATATGAAGTATACAGACATGCTATGACCCTTCCCAATATGTTCTTCTTTGTTAAATCTGATAATAGTTGGTCAAATTTGATTCTGAAAACTCTTGCAATGATATCTGGCCTGTCTGAAGGAGTTAATTTTAAAGGGTTCAATATTCTGGAAATCTCTGGCCATTTTGGATTGCACGTAAAAGTTACAAAAAGATCTGGGAATCCTACATGACCACATATTGCCATGCCATCAAAATATAATTGATCCATAAATCTCCTACCACCAACAAAGCTAGATGGAAGCACAAAATGTTTTCCTTTCTGTGAAGCTTTTGTGTAGCTATCATTGCTTGATTGACAGAGGTTATTGTATTTGTCAACCCTGAACTTCGACTGATTGTTTTTGATGAATGATAGCCTTTCAGACTCAATCATTGTATATCCATTTACAACAAATTGTTGGAATAATCTTCTTGATCTAAGAATGATCATTGGCTCACATTGTCGGGTTTGAATTCTGAAACAAAACCATTCCCTAATTGTTAAGCGGTTACGTTTGAGTGCTAAAGAATCACGATGATTAATATCATGCCTATATCCATCTTCACCATAGGGAAACAGTAAAGGATACTGATATCCCAAGTAGCTTGTGTGCAACTCGTTTATTCTTTGTAATTTTCATGTTCTGTTTTCCATAATAATATCCCTAGGAGATGCAGTGTCAACATCTCCTACTATTAATGTAGCAACCTCTGAAACAGTAGGGATGTTGTATATACGTCCATCGTTCTGCCTATCAGCAATAAGTTTTAATTTAAGATCATGACATGGCTATTTTGCATATTTGTCCCTTGCCATACGAAAAGATTTAGCGTGCACATTGTACTTATCTAGCATGTTTGTTAGTGTTCTAACAATTTCAGCATCAATATCATTGTTGTTCCTACATTAAATTTCAGATCAATACAAACATGCAACATAATATAATAAGAACTATTAAGACAAATTAATTGTACCTCAGTGATTGAATTTTGTTGTGTATCTCGTTTTCTGTATCATAAATATATAATTTAGCAAACTTTGGTTGTTGTCCAATTGGTGGAAGAAGACTACCAATTCTGTGACATGATTGTCCTTGGATTCTCAAATTTGGTGGACCACCTCCATTGTTGTATTTATTGTCAATTTTTGCTCCAGGTGATGTAAATGCAAACATCATGTTGTATGTTCTAATATTCTTCTGATAAGTTCTGCTCTGTTTTGAATCTGATTGAAATAAAAGTTGACTTAGCTCATCCGGGGGTTTTTTCAACATTGGCAATTCAACTTTTCCATTTGAGCAACATAGCTGAAAGTTCGGATTAATCATATGATGAGATTTGCCAATGCGTTCTTGATACCACATATATGCATTGCAATGCTGACAAACATAGATCGGATCTCCTATATCTGCATACAATTTGGAAATTAATATAATTATTAGTTGAAGTTCTCATATATCATAACAATTATGTTGATAAAAAACTTCGTAGATTACTTATCTTGCATTAGTCTCCATGCTTTGATGGTTCCTATCATCTACTTCATCAATGACTGCGTAATTAATTATGATCAACATATCAGTAATAATGATGAACTGTTAATTTCATTTCAAAATAAAATTACCTTCTACTATTTGACCAAGCGATTCAGACTCATCTGAATATGATTCTAGTTCATGAACATCTTCCAATACAAATGATTGACTTGGTATATTCCCTTGACTTATGTTAGTCACATTATTCACAGTGCCTTCAAACTTGTGAAGCAAACTTTGAGGCTTCTTTCGTGAGCCTGTAACATTTCTTTGAACATTCCTGAATCTAATATCAGAAGATCCAACTTGTGATTCCATATGAAACGTATCTTGATTAACATAATAAGTTGTTACATCTGCTAATGGGGTACAATCTGGCATTTTGTTTTCAACGCGCTTCTGATTTTTGTATGTAGCTTTCATCCTCTTCTCCTGCATTATGAGTTTTCTTTTTATTCTTGCTCTTGAACTGCAGATTCTATTTTCATCGGCCATCATTCTATATTAAACACAACACAGAATGATAAATATTTGGGAAATAACAACATTTGCATAATATATAAAGGTTATACTTGAAGATCATAGAAAAACTTCTACACAAAATTTTGAAAACATTACAGATATAGTTCATAATATTGGTTTGTGAACAGATAAATGAAACAATTCCAATTAATGAATAATAATAGTAAGCTCTGCTTTAACCATTTAGAACAGACTTGATTTATCAATTCTCATCTATTTAACAATTAAAGGTTGTCTTAACATAATGTAATCTAAAGATTTTCGTAGTTGTATGATGCTGAATACATGACTCGTAAAATTTTTACCGCCAAAATGAGCACCACTATAAAGTCATGTCAATGCGAAGCATGATTTGGGGTTCTTAAATGCAAGTCTTTTCATCCTAATGTGTCTAATCTGCCAGCTTTATACAATTACATTTCATTATATTATATATAATATTGTACATGCACATTGCTCTTACACATTGCTTGTAGCGCAGGAAACAATTATCAAATGTACTGCTTTAATAGAATACAATATCGTACCATCAACATTAACTATTGCACGTTTTTGGCTTTAATAAATGCGGGTTTGATGATTGCTTGAATGAATTATGATATCCTACTGCTCTATAAACTTCAACGTATCTTTATTAAATGCATGTCTAATCAATCCAGATAATATGTTATAAAAAATATAAGAAAATGTTAAACTGAATGCATAGGTTCGAATGTAACAAAATGAAGATATATCAACGCGTATCATGGTAGTATACTTAAAAGAATATTAATAACACGTTGTGATGGTAGTCTTCCTTAATTCTCATTATGGTAGTATACTTAAAACAATGCATAAAAGGTTGAATTCTGACTATAAATACATAAACCTCTGCACGGTTACAATTTTTTTTATAATCGACCTTAGTGTTTAATATTAATATACAAAAAGTGTTCAAACTTTGTTCAACGTAAGCACAACCAAAACTCCTTAAAATACCAAAGAAGGTTTCCCCAGTACAATTTATCAAAACAGGAAAGACGAATGCATCCCTTGAAGGAGCCAAAACATTTCTAAGGAAACTAACATACAGTCTTAAGCAACATTAATTACAATAATTTCCATAACTTTCATAAATTAAATATCATTTCTCCTTCTTGATAATCTTCATTGTCTTCGTAGCTGACAATTGGGCTAATGGGAGGTCCTCCAAAAGATCAAAATCCATGAAATTTTCTGGAATATACTGCATGTCTTCATTGTCACTGGTAGTGGAAAGATTTTTTCTGGGCGTCACACATAAAACAACATCCGGATCAAGATCAGCAGTCCTAGAAAGGCACATCTGCAATGAATCATATGTTTAGTCAAATTACATCTTTAAACTGTCCAGTAAAATTAAGACACTAAATCTATCTACTTATATACTTACTAATGAACTATCAGTATCAGCAGATAAGTCGCATGCTGCATTATCACCACATTCAGCAAGTTCCAATGCCTGGAAAATTTAACATTTAAAATTATAAATCTTGATTACACCACAAATCATACCTACATTAAAATACTTACTAAAGAACTCCCAGTATGAGTATGGACATCAGATTCACTGGCACTCCTACGTTTCCCAACCTCAATTGCCTGCATAACTCAATATACATTAAAACATACAATACATGAAAATGGGAATTAACAAAACCAACCAATTTAATAAGTACTTACTATGGACTTGCCCTTACGAAGCTCTGATTGATCAGAACAGTTTTCCTTAGCTTCAACAATTTCCATTACCTGCAAAATTTGATTTCTTTAGTTCAATCTCAAAATACATCACATAATCAGTACACAAAGATTAAAATAACGACCTCAGTTTGTCCAAGAAGACTACTAATGTGTCCTATGATTTCACGATCAGTTGAAACTCTCATTACTGAAGCAGGTCGG
>Ga0214545_1012472_pt1 | contig 11076 bp, 7 predicted proteins | sample CNSS4metaG_FD_160064 | JGI IMG/M metagenome (GOLD analysis project Ga0214545, IMG submission 160064) | Root nodule microbial communities from cowpea collected in UCLA plant growth center, Los Angeles, California, USA - CNSS4 | ecosystem: Host-associated > Plants > Roots > Nodule | place: USA...
GGGGGTGGCCGCGGCGGCGGGATTTATACTAGGGAACAGTTGTTACTGTTGACCAAAGTTCTTACAGTTGAGAGAATAATAATTGAATGGGGGGAAATAAATAACAGAGAAGAGGGGTTAAGCGTCCGTTTTGGAATCTGTTAGCTGTAATAATTGAAAGTTTATTTTCTTACTTTTCATACACGAATCTAAATCATCTTGATTCAAACACAAGTTGAGAGAGCAATTCACCTAAACGATTCCTAATTCTGTCTATAACTTGTGGTCTGTGGATGATCTGTTTCCTACCGATCTTTTCATATGAAAGGGAGCTGTGGACTTAGTACAAATCTTTGTGGGGTCTCGCTCGCTTTGGGTCAAATATATGTTTCTCCTTTAAATTATATTTCTAGTTACATTACACATCTTTATGATTACTTTTGGTTTATGTTTGTGTAATATGTATAGTTCGCAGCGGAGTCTATTTCGTCTCTATCTGACTTGACAATTGAAGAAATTTTAGATGATGTACGATTTGAATGTGCAAGGTCATAACCCTGTATTTGCTTTTCATCTGGAATTATTCTTGTTTTAAAAGTTTATAAAGCATAAACACTTTGAAGTCCCTTTTATCTTGCAGATTTGGGACTATTAAATCAATTAATGTAGTCAGGCATAGCAGTGAAAAGAATTTAGCAACCAAATTAGAAGAATATGAAGTCATAAATGAAGTGGAGTCTAAAGATTTTCAAGACACCAACTCTATTAGTACAAAATCTAGTTTCTCAGACAAGGCTACTGACCCCAAATCTGAAGCAACAAATTGGGTTAAATTTGATGATGATAAAGAATTGGAAGAATATAAAGTTGATGGTGGTACTAGTGTTAATACTGATAAAAATGCTGAAGTTTTTGAGGATAAATCATGTCGAGAACACCTTGTGAATGATACAGTAGTTGAAGATGTGGGTGGCAAGAGCATACCTTCTAGTATCATTCAAGAATTTCCTGATCAACAGGATACATCCGATGACGTGCCCAAATTGGATGATGAAATGGTTGCTAACGATACATATGTGGATATTGAAAATAAGATTGTGGGGGAAAACACGGATTCAAAAGGCACGGTTTCTGCAGTTCAGGAAGGCTTTTCTGAACGTGATACTCGTTCAGAATTAGTTGGTCCCCAAAAGGTTACTGATACGGAAGATGATAATGATCATGTATTTGAACCAGGTTCTGTTCTTGTTGAGTATAGAAGAGCCGAAGCATGTTGTTCAGCAGCACATTCTTTACATGGACGACTGTTTGATGGCAGAATGGTGACGGTGGAGTATGTTTCTCAGAGTCTATACAGAGCAAGATTCACAAAATGAGCATTTCTAAGTGAGCGGTAACTCTTGGTTATATGATGAAACATAATATTGTCTTTTTGGTGATTGTGGAAGATTAATTCATCTGATCGGTTATGCCAGCCTGCTTCCTGCTATTAAATGTGGTAAACAGTTTTTAACTTTCTGGTTTACCTCGCTGATGCTTAACTGAGCAATGTGGATTTGGGGAAAATGCAAGTTTAGTATACATCAAGTTTGTAGCTGCAGACCATCTGATAAAGATTTGTTTTTCAAACGAGACATGATGAAAACTATCATTTCATGCCAAATGTTTTAAATGCTGTTAGCTTTGGAGATGGTGATGTCATGGTTTTTGGCAATGTTTTGTGTACGTGGTTATGTTATGTTGCGTTACAAACTGATTGTTGTATCGTAGTTATTTTAGATGATGGTCACAGGGCCATACTTTCTTTTTTCTGTTTTGTTTCTTTCACATATTAACCTTGTCTTACCGTAACAAAATACAAACTTTCACTAACTATTTACTTGACAATTACGTTACATAGAATCTTGTAAGATATCTCTTTCGAATGACACATGTTTACAGATAGATTGATGCACACTATTGTAAGTTAGAAGATTCCATTGATAGAAATAACCGCTTATAATTTTAAGTCATGGAAGATACTATTCTAAATGATGCAACACTTGTTGGTACAGGGTTCATAGTTCATCAAAATTTCATAATCCAATAGTTTAAAACAGTGATTAAACACTATAAACTTGTGATGATCCACATAGCGAAAATCTGTTAGATTCTCATGTCCTACAAACTCACCGAGTTATGGAAAATTTATGACAGGGAAAAAAAGTTCCTTAAAGAGGAAAGTCATGTTTCTAACAAATTTTTTCGTTAAGAGTCACGATTGCTCCACCAAAAGGAAGTGGTAAGAGTATATCTCCAATATATTATTTTGAATCTCTTTTCTTTTATTGATTGATATTTACTAAAAACTACAAAATTTAATACTCTTACTTTAAAATAACCATTACCAAATGCTTTACTTCCATATTTCAACACTAATCCTTTAGTGGGGGCTTAGTGTATCACATGCTTTGCATCAATATGTATTTTAATTTGCTGATAGTTTTCATGACACAAGCCAATTTGACATTATTGGAACATCTTTCAAATTCATGGATTGATTTAGCTCACATATTATATAGTTAGAAAATATTTATTTTCCTGGTTAGTTAATGCTTAGATATGATGTATGTAGCAGAAGTTGGAGTTAGGTTCAGAAAATATTATATTTTAATAATTCAACAAATAAGAATTGACCAAAGATCTTTATGGTACACTTTCTTACTATTTTTTAGCACCCTCCTTTATTTTATTAATTACTATGGCATGTTTTTGGCCATTTTGGTTTGGCGAAATGGTAACGTCTCTATCACTGTTTTATTTTATTTCATACAAATTCCACTCAAAAGATTATCAGTCTTAAAAACATTAAAATGCTTTTCAAAGTTTCCCACTCAAATGAGTTCTGTTCAATAAATTATGCTTTCTGCAACTTGATTGATTCCACCTAGAATCCAGAGAACCTTCTCAATGATGATGCCTTTAGTGACAACATATATTTATGGTTCTGTAGCCAAAGAAAAAGACATCTTATGCACCACATTTTTAGTTTGAATTTCTTAAACAGAAAAAAAATAATAAAAATTGCGCATCTGCTGATGTACATAGAAAGGCTAGAACTTGATACATAATGGAGTTAGCAATATAGAAATAAATATATTATTTGTAGTAATAATATTTATGAAAAATAACATAGTGACATCTGTTAAAACGATTAGTTTCTTTTTAACATGTTTTTTCATTTAAATAATATCTTTATTAAATAATGAAGAGGGCAAAAAAAATAAATATATGTATATAGCTCTTCTGTTTTTCTTTTTGAACTATTCAAGTATAGCTTACCTTCAAAGTTGATAGCTCTATTATCTTTTAAACATGTGATCAGAGTTTGATTTCTCTTTAGTGTTTTGACTTGTGGATGAAAGGTATATTGGTTTGTCTAAAGATGTGATGCGCAATATTTGAGCTATGTTTGAGGACAATAATGAGCATCGAAAAATCCCTAGAGTTGGTACAGTTCTGAAGAATTTAAATAAATTTATATTAAACTTTATGATATAATATTTTTTTTTTTGGTCTATTTTTCCTCTAATTTTGGAATACATCAATTTAATGAGACAATACAAGAGAAATCATAAAATAAGAGAAAAAGTAAAAGGCCTATATGGATTTTCAACATTAAAACAATGTTTCTAAGAGATACATTCATGATTATTCTAATAATGTATAGGATAAAATACATAGACATTGATTGTGATACCTTGAAATTGTTTCTTTTTCAACATATTATGGAGACTACTTCATAATAACTGAGAAGAAGATTCATGTAGATTGTACCATTTATCCTTTTTTTTTACCCTTGATTGTTATTTCTTAACTATACAGGATTGTACTCTTACTATATGTTATTACAAGTCTTTCATTATTAGAATAGATAGTAAAATTCATTTTAAATTTGCTTGAGAAAACGATAGATCAGGATTGGATTTTTACCACAATCTAGTGCATAAAGAAATACAAAGAAATCCAGAAGTATGATAATTATGGTGACTTCAAAACGTCAGAAGAAAAGGATGAAGTTATGAGAAAAAACACAAAAATGAACTTTATATTGTTATTCAGTCACAAATGATCAAATATATATTATTTTTTTTATCACTATATTGATTTGTGATTAAAACTTATGTAAAAATATTATTTAAAAATGTACAGCGAAATACACTTCAAAATTATTTTATTTCTAAAATGAATATACATACAATATTGTCAACAGTGGCCAGTCTTGTACCACAAATATATAACAATAGAAACATCAAGTTCCACCAGCAGAAGACGATATCAGCTACGAGACAGAACTCCTTTCGAACTGCACAAAGAAAACGATGGATACATAACAACAATATTCAAGGAAATTCCCATAGTTTTCATACACACATAGTAAATGTAAATGCAAAGCATGTATATAAACAAACAAAATTGATTAGTATATCATTTCTTATGGAAAATTGTCAAAATATAAAAGGTTTTCAAACTAGCAGCCAACAATACACTTGCTCCAATCCTAAATTTGACTGCAAAATGCTAAAAATAGCATTTTGGTATATTTGGCCTAAAATACACTCACTTAATATCTGTAACCTTAGTTATTAATCCATCCTACAGCACAAGAAAATATGATAGATAGTGCATTTAAGTAAGGATATGAGACTTAGAAGCTGTAAAACATTAAGAGATTAAGAACAAATTTGAGAACAAAAAGGAGTAGCGAAAATCAGAAAAATAAAAGGCATTTCCAGTGATAACATACATACCTTGGCACGGTTCCACGGCGACGTGGATCATACTCTGTTGCTTGTCGAAGAGCCCTAGCAAAAGCTTTAAAGGTTGCCTCGATAATATGATGGGAATTCTTCCCAGCAAGCTGTGCAAGAGGAATGCATATACATGTTCATTCTGTTACAAGGTTTTCACAATTGGAATCGAAAAACATCAAAGAGCCCTGCTAAAACATTCAGTATATTTCTTTCATAGTGATATATGTACAAATATATTTGCTAGTTTATGACTATAATTGATTATAACCGATGTTCGTATTAATACCTGTCGAATGTGAAGTGTCATACCAGACGTGTTCACCAATGATTGGAAGAAATGCTCCACCAACTATAAATAAGGATACCCAGTGGATTCATTAGTAAAAAATAAGAATAAACGGGGAGAGACAAAAGGAACAAGAGGCATGATGAATGATTCATATAAAACAAATTATGGAAACATCAGAAGCTCAATAGATAAAATTCCAAACTTGAATCAAGTAACTTAACAGGTATACAGTACCTGAGTATCGTATGTTCCAACCCTCTGAGTGGGTATGTCCAAATTATAACCTAGATAAGGTCGACCAGACAAATCCTGGAAAAGTGTGCAAGTAACGAGTTTATTTATAGTGGAAAAGTAAGCTTATAAAAGTGATCAGATTGGACACTAGAACTTCCTAATTTCAACTCTGAAGCATTGAGTACAAATCTTATAGAGCTGATAATGAATGAGCCTCAACATAAGCTCAGTCAGTAGTGTCATGCTTCGATATGTGAAAAGTAAACAAACTTTAACCCAATGTTTGGATGATGAACTCTAAAAAGGTAATTCATTTTTTTTTTTCTGACAATTTGAATTGTTTTGTGGTAAAATATGTTTTTCAATAGAGAATATAGAAAAAAATGAAACTCTAGAGATTTATCAGAAAATTTTGATTACTTAAAATGGTAAGAATATAAAAATATGAATTTAAAATTTTTCATGTTCCTTCTTCTCTGCCTTTGTGGCTCCTCTCTGTCTCCATATCTTTTTGTTTCCTCTTGCCTCACTTATTTCTCCTCTCTTCACTCTCTTTTCAGTTTTTTTCTCTCCCTCTCTTCACTCCCTCCTTTCTCTCTCCTCCATCTACCTTCTCTATAACAATATTGATAAAAAAGTGTCAATATCTGTATTTTTGAATTATTAATATTATATTATTTTTTAATTATACAATATTTAAAATTAGCTCATGCTTATTTTCACAATATTTAATGGTAAAATTTCAATTTTTAAATATATTTTTTTATTTTGTACATGTAGTAGAAATTAAACTAGTCTATCCAAATTAAGAATTTGAATAGATCTCCAAAAGAATCATTTAAAAGATGAGGAAAATTTAAATCAAAGTAATTCAAATTTAAAACATTTCATTTTTTTTGAAATTTTAGAGATCCCCATCAAAACACCTGGAGGTAATTTGAGTTTCTTTATGCACATTACAAATATGAATGCCTACAATTATGAAGGCTAACAAATAAAAAGTCCTAACATTTTCTGAACACCGTTTATCCATTTACCATGTTTATAAGCAAGGAAAGATCACACTTCCTCGCAACACACATGTTAATATTATCTAACAATTAATTACTATTTCTACAAACACAGTATCCAAATTACCAGTGAAACATGTATCAGTGCTTCATCAAGTGGAGCAGAGAAGTTGCCAAACCGGTTAATACCCTTCCTATCACCAAGAGCCTGCAACAAAGCCTGAAGACGTAGTAATAGAAACCTCTTAGTTTTAACATGATAGACAAATTCATTTTTTTTTTTAAATAAAATCAGACCAGTGTAATTGCAAATCCCTGTTGCTATAAGGTTACACTTTCCATTATGATAGTTAGAATCATCAGCAATTACTTAGATGCCATTGTGCATAGAAAGGAAAAGGGGAAATAAAAAATTATATAAAGATATAACTTGAGCACAAATCTTTAATTCAGGATAGTGAAACACGTTTTAGTTTCAAGGAAAATTTGTAAATTGTATTATTGAAAACCAAAAAAAAAAATGAAAGAATCAGCTCATGCAATGGTTTGCTTACTGTTCCGATAGCAAGGGCAACGTCTTCATTTGTGTGATGATCATCAATGTGTATATCACCTGTGGCTTTTACGTGTACATCAAACAGCCCGTGTGAAGCAAGTTGCTGAAAAATCACAATCAAGTTTAGTTTCCATAACTATTATCTGAATTAGATAATGTCAACATCCTTAGTCTTCAAGGTACAGGACCAGATTCTAACAATGCAAGTCTTTCTACGGAGATATATTCTTTTATAAACAAGTTCAAAGTTCATCTCACATACACCAAAGTTTTCACCTCTTTCATTTCACATTGCCATGCTCATTATTCTATTATAGCCATAAATGTGGTAGACCAATGTCGATTCTCATTTGGGATGTCTTTGACTTAAGCTAATATCAAGAGCATAGAAGAATATTCACTAAATAATTCTTTAACTAATTACTTCAGCTTCCACAACACTTATTTTGTGGACCATACATAGATATATCCACGTATATGAACAATTATTGAAATCTAATATTACATTTTAAGGAAAATAGCAATAATGGAATATAAATAGTAAATGAAGAAAAAAGAACATATGAAAAACAAAAACACAAGGCATCAGCAACACAAAAGCACAAAAATTGAGTTGAAATTACTGACATCAAGCATGTGATCGAGGAAGGGAATTCCAGTATTACTATCAGCAACCCCGGAACCATCCAAGTTTATTTTGACTGATACATTGGTCTCCTTGGTGACCCTTTTAACCTCTCCAACTCTAGCATCTGAAAATGATTGAAAAAGCATTCAAACGCATTGGAAAATCCAAAATCACAGAAAGTGAAGAACAGATATTGAGCTTTGCATTGACCTGAATCAACTGGCAAAGTCGTCATAGCTGAAGCATTGTCTCCCACCACGACAGCGGAAGAGACGTTTCTGGGAAGGTGGATTGGAGTGAGATTGCGTTGATTGGGTGAAAAGATTGAAGCTTGGAAAGGAGAACGCGTGAGGTTGGGTATTGCGTGGAAAACCCTAACCCTAGATTTGAGAAGCAGAGATGAAGGAGATGTTGGAAGAGAGGGTGGTGCAGATAGCTCCATTCAGAGTAAAACAACAATGGCAGCACAACCAAGTTAGTGAAGAGGAGAGTGAAAATTATCTAATTTTGCAATCAAGATGTACTTTAGATTTATATAATTTAAAGTATATTTTTGGATTATTTAAGTTATAAACGTATTCTAAATTATATCGTTTATAATATTTGTTTAGAATTATACTATTTAAAAATATATTATAGATTATATAATGTCAAATATTTTTTCAGATCTGAAATTGTAAAATCTATAATACATTTTTAAATTATGCAATACATAAAATATATTTAATTTTTGAATTACACAATTTTCATTTCAAAACAGATTTCGACATTATGAAAGAAATGTTTCGGATTTATAAACAATTTCTTTGTGTATTTACTGTCAAAGAAAATATATTAATGGTTATAAAAGAGAAGTTTAATCCTTTAAATAACATTACAAAGTGTACTTAATTTTTTTTAATTAGATTGTTTGTTCTTATTTGTCATTTATAAGAGCATCAGTCCATCCAAGGGTGAAAATTTTGTGACTATACAATTAATCCTCTTGTGTTTTCATCCCTTATTCCCTAATAATGTTTAAATTTAAATTGGGGTGGAGTGGAGAGATAAAAAAAGAATTAAAATTAAGAAAAAAATTATAAACTTAATCAAAATAATTGAAAAAGTTAATTTGATTGATGTGACACAAATTAAATTAGTTATGCAATCAAGTAAATTACTAAAATGTCTTCAACTAATAGATGAATATAAATTAAAATTGAAACATAATTTAATAGGGAATAATCATTAATAAAATTGGAAATAGTAATTAAAATTATTTAAAAAACTAAATATTATATTAATTAAATAATTAACTATTGCAGAAAATACTAAGAAAAGAAAAATCAATAAAATACTTTTAATATACTAATTTATTTTTTAACTTGATGATTCTGATAACAAATGAAACTCCTATTATCAGTATTATTTTTCTATTATATTGAATACACTTCCTTATCAAAAAAGTAATAAAACTAAATAATTAATAAAATGTAGTTAATAAAACACCGTCTTTATTACAGAAACGCGGAACCAAAACTTCAATTCAAGCAAAGCAAGGTAGGCTTCTTCCTGGACCCCCAAAATTTCTTCCTGCACCCCATAACCCTATTAAAATGACCTAAGTACCTTTGATTAAAAAATTTAACATTCTCCCTGAAGAAAATATGGAGGTGCAGGAAGAAATACTCAGCAAAGTATTGAAACAGAGGTCATTTGTTCTTCCATTCCCATGATTTCAATCTGCACCCTTATAGTGTTAGAGAAATGACTAATTTGCCCTTGTCTTCTTACATCAGGAACCTCTACTTCTTGTTGCTGCAGGAAGAAACAAGTCTCGAAGATTTCGAACTCATTCTCTCCCCTATAACCTTCTTCTTGAAACCATGTCTTCTGATTTCTGTTCACAATGAAAAAGAAGGAATCTTTGAAAACTATTTTGTTCGAATAACTATTTATTTAATTTCATTACCATTGAAACCAACAACAACTGACTTATACAGTAAGAATGTTTGTGTGTTTAATAACCCTGCTCTGCTTCACAAATATAGTTTAATCATTGAATACTGTGTGGATCAAAATCTTACAGAAAAAAGGAATAAGAAGAAAGTAACCTGTTCCGAATGAGGCAAATATTTTCCATCAAATGTCACTACCACACGATCCTTCCCATCCACTCCTTTAATTTTGTCAACTGAGCAGTAGAAATCTATTGCTGACATGCTAAATATGAAATGAACAAAAACTAATGAGAAAGAAAATCTTCATACTTTACATTTATGACAGTAATATTTATTCATTCATTTATGTCCTTTGAAGAGTATGCCATGTTTTATCACCTCTAACATTAAACTCACAGTCTTCTAAAACAGCAAACAAAAACACCATAAGTGTGTGGGAGAAATTTATGAGTGTGTAATTGAAACTCACATCCCATCACCAAACTCCTCATTGATTATCTCCTTGATGCTCTCTCCAAAATGCATTACACCTTCATTCAACCTATGAAATAGAACATCAACACAACCCAACAAATAAAGTATACTTTTGATATAATAACCTATACAAAAGTACTATGTAACATTCATGTCAATCACTTCAAGACATTCATGACAGTGTAAAATGACGTTTTTTATACCTCACACAAGAGATACACTTTTCCACCACAATTTCAAGTAAAAATCGAACCTTTTTTACACAGAGAATAGCCCCAAAGAACTAAAAAACAATACCTGTAGACAGTGGGGTCTAGGATGAGTTCAGGATCATAAGATCTCAAAGGGGGTCTCATCATCTCCCACACAAGGTCTTCGGGCAGGTTGGGCAGCGCCGCCAGCAGAAGAGGGGCAGTGTCGGGTTTGAGCTGAGCCTGTCTCCGGAGAAGCTGAGCAACATAGACATTGGTGAGCCCTGTCTCATCCGCTAACTGATTGTACGACTTCCCACTCTTATGCTTCACAGCTTGCAGCTTTGCCACTGTGCTTTCTTTGTTCTCCTCCATCTCACACTGCAAATACAGAAACACACTCACCTTAAGATTCAACTACATGGTTGGTTGTTTAATCATTGTTATATAAGCCAAATTGCTAATTTTTATTGTGTGTAAATTATGTAATTTTACAAAGGCAAATCACCACTTTACGATTTATTTTTGATCAGAACTTTTTGTACAGTCAATAAACAAATTTGTTTACAGTTTAATGATAAATTGATCTGGGGTCTGTAAAAAGTTATTGCATTGATCCGCAAAAATATGATAGAGCATCAAACTAGTTTGCAAACATTGTATCTTAATAACAAAATAATCTCATAAATATTACCGGATCAGGGTCAGCTTGTTCATGATCAGCGTGAGAATGAGTATCAATTCCTTTATTATCGAGAGGCAGAATGCCCTTAAGACATGGCCAACCATCGAGGATAGGCCTCACATCACCCACAAGAGCGTCATCATATGTACCTGGGCTGAATTTGATGCGCACATACTTGTCTCCTTTGAAAAGGTAAGCTTCAGACTCCACATGAGAAGCATAACACGCATCGATTCCACTTTCAAAGATCGTACCTTTCAGAATAGGAAACCCATCACCGATGTTGCGAATGCTGCC
>Ga0214545_1012481_pt1 | contig 11059 bp, 7 predicted proteins | sample CNSS4metaG_FD_160064 | JGI IMG/M metagenome (GOLD analysis project Ga0214545, IMG submission 160064) | Root nodule microbial communities from cowpea collected in UCLA plant growth center, Los Angeles, California, USA - CNSS4 | ecosystem: Host-associated > Plants > Roots > Nodule | place: USA...
CTCCAAGGGAATGTTGAAATGGAGAGCAATAGTTGTGATCAGCCCACCAATTGCGATGTTTCCTGAAGAGGCTTTTCCAACCTTTGTGAGCTGACGAGCCAACCATGCACCGGAGTCTAGGTGAAAAAATCATTGACCATACCCCACATAAATAACAACTCTGATTTTCTCACAGCAGCAGTGCTATCACCCCTTGCAAACAGTGTGTGAGCTAATAAGCGATGAGCATAACGAAAACAGGGATGATGAATATGGGATTCTTTGGAATCTGATGAAACAAACTAACTAGCAGTGGATAAATGACACCAAAAAGCATGTTCATTAAAAATACGGGGATACCTCCTCTCACCACCACTAGGAAACCCAAAAATAGCATTCAACTCAGCCAATTCAAGAGTATAATCAGTGTTATGTAATCGGAACTTAATCAACCCCTCTTCGCAATTCTTTCCCTGCAAAATCTCTGTGCTCACAGAACTGAGGAATTCAAGAGTAATCCTCTCATAAGCAGGGTTTTTCAAATTGGTAAAAGTGGTCCAACCAATATGTCTCAGCATAGTAGTCATGTCTTCTAACATTCCCAATGTATTCAAAGAATTTTCATCAAGATACCGTGTAGGGAGAATCACTCACTTGTGTAGAGAAGCATACCTCAGTTTTTGTTCTTCATTTTGGAAAATAATTCCATGGCCATTGTCCGCAGATGAAGAAGAATGCCTACGTTTTCTTGTGCCGGCCGACCTTCCCACCGTCTGAGAAAACGCTGATGTCGCATAAGGTGGTGCAAGAGAAGGTCTAGGTACGGGAGAGGTTCGAGATGCGAAAGATACTCGAAGTTCTGATGAAGCAGGAGCGTCAAGAGAGGCTCAAGATTCTTCTTCTTGAGTGGGTTGAGGTTCCTCTAGAATGGGTTGCGATGACGAAGAAGGAGATGAACTCACAGTGACTAGGGCAAAGACTTTAACTAGGCGGGGCGGTTTCCTAATCGAAAGGAGGCGGCTAGAACGGCAGCACATTGTTGGAGAGGGAAACGGTAGCCGGTGGATGGCAGAGACGTGACGGAGGAGGGGTAAAAGTGAGCTCTGACGATTATGGGGAGCTTTAGGGTGAAAAGGAATTACCTCTCTCGCATCCGTTGTAATCCTCTTTTGTTCCCCTTTTTTTTTCTCATTTTTTTTTTCGTTTTTTTTTTCGTTTTTCGTTTTTTTTTTCATTTTTTTTTTGAGATGAAAAAGAGGACTTATTCAGTATCTGGTTGTGGTAATGTTAATGCAGAAGTGGTTACATTCTTTTTGAAAACATCACCCACATACACCTTCAATCTTTGACCATTCACTCTAAAATTTCTTTTTGAATTGAGGTCTGAAATTTCAATTGTACCAAAGGGAAATACTTGCTTCACAACAAACGGACCAGACCACCTTGACTTTAATTTACCAGGAAACAATTTGAGCCTAGTATTGTATAATAACACATGTTGTCCTGTTGTAAGCTCTCTATGTGCAATTCTTTTATCATGCCATTTTTTTGTCCTTTCCTTATAAATGCTAGCATTCTCATAGGCTTGAAGTCTAAATTCATCCAACTCATCCAATTGCAATAAACACTTCTCAATAAAACCACGAGCATCTTTAAAGAGAGTAGGCCAATAGAAGCCACTTTGTAAAACTTTAGAAGCTGTTCTCGCAACACTAAAATGCCCCCCATAATCAGATCCATGACAATGCCACAGGATACTTTCAAATTCATTTTCAGGAACACATCGCCTAATGATACCATCACCACATCTTCTAAACAACAGAGGATCATCCCATAAATAACTTTTAACATCATGCAATAATTTCTATCTCTGCTGAAAACTCAAGTCATAAGGAATTATACCAGCTGCTTTGAAATTGGCAAAGTCTGCAAACCATGGCAAAGATGTAATGGCTAATAACTACTCATTTGGAAACTCCTCTGGAATAGGTTGTATTTCTCGAGCATCATCCTCACCAATTTTCAGTCTTGAAAGGTGGTCAGCTATTAAATGTTGCTTCCCTTGCTTATCCTGAATTTCCAAGTCAAACTCTTGTAACAAAAGAATCCAACGGATTAATCGTGGCTTGGCATCCTGTTTAGCAAACAAATACCTCAAAGCAGCATGATCAGTGTAAACAATAACTTTAGATCCCACAAGATAGGATCTAAATTTATCAAAAGCAAACACTATAGCAAGCAATTCTTTCTCAGTCGTGGCATAATTCTTTTGAGCCTCATTCAATACACGACTGGCATAATAAATAACATGAAACACTTTGTCTTTTCTCTGTCCTAATACAGCACCAACAGCATAATCACTAGCATCACACATAAGTTCAAATGGTAAAGACCAGATAGGTGTTGTAATTATAGGAGCATAGACAAGTTGTTTCTTTAAAGTTATGAATGCTTTCAAACATGCATCATCAAACACAAAAGGGGCTTCTTTTTCAAAAAGGTTTGTCATAGGCTTTGCAATTTTAGAAAAATCTTTAATAAATTGCCTATAAAAACCTACATGTCCTAAAAAACTCCTTACCCCTTTTACATTCAATGGAGGAGGTAATTGTTCAATGATTTCCACCTTTGCTTTATCAATCTCAATGCCTTTAGCAGAAATTTGATGACCAAGAACAATTCCCTCCTTTATCATAAATTGACATTTTTCCCAATTTAGCACTAAATTAGTTTCTTGACATCTTTTCAACACCAAGGTCAAATTAGATAGACAAGAATCAAATGAAGAGCCAAATACAGAAAAATCATCCATGAAGATTTCAATGCAATTTTCAATCAAATCAGAGAAAATGGAATACATACACCTTTGAAATGTTGCAGGTGCATTGCAGAGACCGAAGGGCATCCTCCTGTATGCAAAGACTCCATAAGGACATGTAAACACTGTCTTCTCTTGATCTTCAGGGGCTACGGCTATTTGGTTGTAACCAGAATAACCATCTAGAAAACAATAGTATTCATGTCCAGCCAATTTCTCAAGCATTTGATCTATAAATGGGAGGGGAAAATGGTCCTTCCTTGTAGCTTGATTAAGTCTTCTGTAGTCAATGCACATGCGCCACCCAGTCACCTTTCTTGTGGGAATGAGTTCATTCTTTTCATTTTTCACAACTATCATCCCACCTTTCTTAGGCACCACATGAACCGGGCTCACCCACTCACTATCCGAAATTGGATAAATAATGTCCGCATCTAATAGCTTTATCACTTCTTTCCTCACCACATCTTTCATTGTGGGATTGAGCCTTCTTTCTGGTTGTCGGATAGGTTTGAAGTTATCTTCCAAATAAATTTTGTGCATGCACACTGTAGGACTAATACCTTGTAAATCATCAATTTGCCAACCTATAGCAGATTTGTACTTCCTCAACACCTTTACAAGCTCTTCTTCCTTAACAACAGTAAGTTCATTGCTTATAATGACAGGATTGAGCTTTTTCTCATCTAAGAAATTGTATTTATGGTGAGAAGGAAGTTGTTTTAATTCTACCTTGGATGTCTCGTTTCCTCCACCTTCACTCATGTTGAGATCTTCTACTCTTTTGGTAGAACTGAATAAAGGCTTAAGAACTTCTAATTGATGTGCACATTGAACCACCTCTTCATCACTCACTTCTGCCAATAACTCATCCGCTTGCATACCTGATAACAAAGTGAGCTCTAATGGACTCTTCCTCCCATGATTATCCATTTCTTTATACACCAGAGACTCAATAATTTCAGCTCGAAAACAATCCTCCTTTTCCACCTTGTGTTTCATTGCTTCACTTATGGAAAATGTGACTTTATCATCAGCCACTCTTAACATCAACTTGCCTTGTTGTACATCTATCAATGCTCTTCCCGTGGCTAAGAATGGTCTTCCCAATATAATTGGAACTTTAGTATCTTCTTCCATATCAAGGACCACAAAATCAGCTGGAAAGATAAATTTATCCACCTTTACTAAGACGTCCTCCATTACTCCATATGGATAAGTCACTGAACGATCTACCAATTGGAGAGTTATCATAGTAGGCTTCACTTCTCCAATACCCAACCTTTTAAAAATGGATAAAGGCATCAGATTAATGCTTGCTCCAAGATCACACAATGCTGAAAAGGCATATAGATTTTCGAATGGTGAAAAAGCAAAGTAAATAATAAAATCATCTAAGAGAAAAGTATATAGGGAAGAAGCGAGAAGAGGGTAAGGTTTTCATGTATGTTGGATATGGTGTGCAGTAGGGTTTGTGATGATAATAAAGTGGCAAGGAGAAAAAGATTAAGGTTTTGCATTTGGAGAATGGAGAGATGTGTGCAGGAGGCCTGGAACTAAGAGGCTGAGAAATGCACCCGATAAGGCGCCGAACATTTAAAAATTCAAAAGTTCAAATTGCAGAAGTTGATTTTTGTGTTACTAATGCACGTGTCAACCGTTTATGTTGCCAAATCTAAGACAGAAAAACTTGTCAAAATTTTAAGTGTGTAAAAGTTTCCCCTTTTAGTTAGTTTTGTTATATTTTGAATTTTATGTTTGATTGAATATAAGAACTTGCATTTTTTGGTCCTTCTAATTGTATTATATATAGATTCAAACTTTTTTTTAAACACTCTTGTCTCTTTTTCAATCACAAACTCCTTTATACTTTTACTCTATCAACCCAACAATGTTTCTTCTACCATTATAGAATTATTTAAGTAAGTGCATTTATCTCCAATTAAATTAAAATAGTTATTGCTCTCTTAAAATCATTCATTCTTTTTCTTGCAAAACTTTAATATCTTGTTAAAAAAATACTTTTAGAAAAATACATGTATTTTCGTAAAAATGCTTTTTTTTTAACATTCCAAAATACTCTTTTCATTTTTATGTTTTAGGAAATACTTTTAAAATATTGAAAGTATATTAGGAGTGACAATGCAGGACAGCTCTGGCGGGCTGGCCCGCAGAAGTTTGACCCATGCAACTTGCAGCCCGCGTAGGCTAGAGGCGAGGCGGGAAGGGTTCACCCACTGACTCGTAACTTACCCCAATTTAATTGAAATGTTGAAACCCTAATTCATTTGGATTCTTGTCTCTCTGTCATGTTTTGCGTTCTCTTTCTACTCATCGCATGTCATCCCTAAACTCACCATCACTCATCTCACCCAACCACAAATCATCTCACCCGACCACCAATCATCTCACACCACTAACCGTAACAAACGGAGATGAAGATGTAGGCGCATATCCCACCACCACTGCAAACAAAGACGCGAGTGCAAAGCAAACAAAGACGAAGATGCATCTCACTCGCCACCATAGCAAACAAAGTCATCTCACTCACAAATTTTGAAGAACTGCACCATGGATTTTGAATTATTGTGTCGGGACACGAGCCTCCATCGTAGACGAAGACTCCGAGCAACGGCCTCCTTACCAGCATCGTCATTCATCAATTCAATCCTCTCTTTGATTCGTTTTGGAGACCTCGTTGTTGTCCTTGCAGGTGAGCTCCTCTTCTTTGTTGGTTTTTTAGTGTTTCTTTGAATTTGAATATGCATATATATATATATATATATATATATATATATATATATATATATATATATATATATATATATGATATTGTTGTTATGCTTCAACACTGTTGTGTAAAAATTCATGATTATTTAGTGTAGTCTTAATCTTTTGTGTGATTGTGTGTGCTTTTATTGAGTTGTCACAAAAATACCTAATCTCTTCCTGAAAGTTAAATAGATTTCTTATGATATCTATGTATGGACATATGAGTTGAATCAACACCCGAGGGGACCAATTTCTAATTTTAAAAGTTCACCAAAATCAATAAATATGTTAGTTTAAATTAATCGGATTTTGAGCAGTTTCCAAGCCTGAGTCACTCTATTATACTTAAATTGAGAATGTTTCGATGGTTGATATATGTCGAAACAAGTTCAACAAGTTGTTTAATTTAAAGATGTATTTAGTTAAAAGTTTAATTAAGTGTAAGCTCCAGTTGTGTGCTTGTGTGTGCTTCTATTGTTTAATCCATGGTTTTCTATGTGCATCATATTTTCTAATTTTGCCAAATTGTTTTGAGAAGTTAGAATGAAAAGGGATGATATTAATATACCCTTTTGTGAAAATGAGATTGAGGTGAATCATACTGAAATTATTGAAACTAATAAAAAGAAAAAAGGATAAGGTTTCCACATCTAATTGTTGGAGGTATTTTACCAAGATTGGGGTTGATAGGGAAGGAAAAGAAAGAGCAAAGTGCAATGGTTACTACAAAATATTTTTGTGTGGTGGAAGAAAATATAGTACTTCTCATTTGAATTGTCATGCTATGAAATGTGATCAAAATAAAACTGAGGATATTGGTTAAATGATGTTAGACATTCATGGAAAATTGAAGGGAAAACAATAAATCAAGGAGTGCACCGTCAATTGTTGTGTAAAGCAATTTATCTTTGAGTGCTCATTTTGTTGATTCGAGTTAGATGTTAAATAGCAAGATTCTCAAGTTTTTTCATATGCCTCCTTTTCCACACAAGTTTTGAGTTGTCTAAAAACATTTATGAACTTTTACAAGACTAAGGATTAGAGAAAAAAAAAAATCTATCACTTTTGGACAATGCTTCAGCTAATGATGTGCTCCAAAATAGTTTAAAAAGTCAACTTATTCTACAAAGTGGCTTGATATATGGGGGGAATTCTTTCATGTTCGTTGTTGTGCACACATTCTGAATTTGATTGTTCAAGAATGTTTAAAGGTGTTTGACAATGCTCTAGATCAAATCAGAACTAGCATAAAATATGTTAGGGGTTCAGAAGCTAGAATGATAAAATTCAAACAGTGTTATGAGAGGTTTAATGATATTGATACATTGTGTGGGTTGTGTCTTGATGTCCCCACCCGTTGGAACTCAACATACTTGATGCTCAAAAGTGTCCTTAAATATAGACATGCTTTTCATCTTGCACTTGATTGATGAATGTTACAAATATTGTCCTTCGGAGTAAGAGTGAAAGAGGGCTGAAAACATTTGTAGGTTATTAATATCTTTTTATGATATCACCTGCTTAATTTCTGCTACAATCTACCCTACCCCCAATTTGTACTTTCTACAAGTTTGGAAGATTCAAAGGATGTTGATTGAAAATATAAAGGATGGGGATGGAGTAATTAAGAACATGACTGAATTCTTGATGGTCACATTTGAAAAATATTGGGATCAATATGGCATTATGCTTTCTCTTGAGGCAATTTTAGACCTAAGAATGAAATTGGAAAATTTGGCCTTTTTCTTTAAAAAAAAAAAAATTGATTCACTTACTTGGGAGCCAAAATTGGAAAAATCAAGAAAATTTTGTACAACCTATTTGGTGAATATAATAATAAAGGTTTGACAACATCATCAAATGTTTAAAAGCGCAAACATGGACAATCTTCATCCTTAAACATGAAACACCTTTTTTATGTCAATTGTTTGCTTCTTTTTAATTTACTTAAATTTATTCTTGTGCAATTGTTCATTATGTTATGCATTTTACTAATTTCAAATATTATAATACGAATTGATAGAGTGCAAGCATCAAATAACTAATAACCTGGAAGGACACAACTTGACATATATTTGGATGAACCAACTTTAGATTTTGATCTTTTGGAGCAAATGGATGCCTTACAATGGTGGGAAAATAATAGTCAAAGATTTTTTTGATCTATCTTGAATGGCTAGAGACGTATTAGCCATTCCAATAAGCATTATGGCATCTGAATCTTCATTTAGCATTGGATCTCAGATCCTTAACAAATATATGAATCGACTTTTGTCAGAGAATGTGGAAACAATTATTTGTAGTTCTAGTTGGAAGCATTGATTTGTTAAGGGTAATTATTTGACTTTGATTCATACTTCTTGTTATTGTATTTTTTTAATCTATGTTGACAAAAAAAGAAGATTGATTAAAAAGATTTTGATGATGATAAAGATATTGAAGAAAATACTTGAAGATATTGAAGACAATACATTTTATATTTAAAGTTCTTATTGTAATATGCTTAACTTTTATCGATTACCAATGGTAATCGATTATCACTGGCAGTTATAACTTGGCTCTTGCAAACCAACTCGAAATAATCGATTACCATTTCTGGTAATCGATTACCACTAGCAATTATAAAACTATTTGTTCAAAAATGTACATGAGATAATTGACTGCCATTTTGGGTAATCAATTACTGCTGCAAAACTTTGTTTTCAAAAATCACTAGAATAATCGATTATCTTAAGTGGTAATCGATTATCCTTGGCAGTTTCAGCTCAACTCTTCATTTCTAACTTAACTTTTGAAAACCTCCTTTAATAGAACTCAGTTTAGTTTCCAACTTCAAAAGCACCTTTTTAAGATTCAGAGTTCTTGTGTTGTGACTACAAAGTGGTGCTCTGTGAGATTCTTAAAAATAGTTTTGAAAAGCCTAGTGTGAGTGAGCAATAACTTTTTCTATGTTAGTTCTCAGAAGATTGAGTGTTGTGTTGTTGTTAGGAAAGTTGGTCATCCTCTGTGTGACTCAGGGGGAGTTTTTGTTCATTCCTTGTGTGATTCAAGGAAGGTGTTTTCATCCCTTGTGGATTTCAAGGGAGGTGTCTTAATCTCTTGTGTGATTCAAAAGAGGTGTTTTCTAATCCTTTACTCTTTTATAATATGTTTGTACTCTGATTATTATAGTGATTGAGTTAATCTATTTGTTTAAGAGATTAACAACTGGACGTAGGGTCTTTTGATCCGAACCCGTATGAAGACTTTTGTATAAAGGTAGTCTTTACAATATATTTTTCCTTTTTTCTAATATAAAAGGTATTTTTTTATAACATTATTTTCATAACACTCAAAAATGTATTTATTGCAAAAAAAATCATTTACTTAACATTATGGAAAGAAATTTTTGGAAATGAAACAAGAAAAGAAATTTCAGATGAATATTTATTTTAAATAAAAGAAAAGAAAGGGGGTGCATTTAAGAAATATGGAAGTGTAATAGCATGAACATATTTGGATCTCGCTCACACCTTTTGGTACTTCCCATTTTCACATTGTCTTTTTCTTCCTGCATCCTCAGAATTTCTATATGCACTCCCACAATTTTCTCAACTTTTTGATGATTTTTACTCTTTTTAACAGTGTCTTCTTGATTAAGAATAATATTTTTAGAATATGATTTTCATAATAAACGTTCAAAAGCACATAAAATTTATTCTGAAACAAAATTAGTTTTTATTATGAATAATATTAGTTTTTATTATGAATAATATTAGTTTTTTCGTTATTTTAAAACTCTGGTACAAAAGGACCCGGGTTCAAATTCTACAAAAGTCAATTGTTTTTATTTTTTCATTTATTTATGATTTCAACTATAATATTAATTATAAATAATATTATTATTTGTAGTATTTTTATAAGTATTAGTATTTCTAATTATTAATAATATTATTATTATAAATATTATTTATAGTGATAGTAGTAAAATTATAACAAATATTAGTATTATTATAATAATAATAATAATTTTTATTATTATTATATGTTACTATTATATATTATTACTATTAGTATTATTAACATTATTAGTAATAAAGTTATTACTCTTATTTGTAATATATAATATTATTACTATTATATATTTTTTTTTAGTAATTACAACTCAATTTTTATTAGATTATGATAAATTATTTTTTTGTCTTAAACTTAAAAAAAAATAGGTATATTGATAAATATATGATTAGTTTAAAATTTCACTCCAATATTTCATTGTTGATGTTCACACTTATTCAAATTTGAAGGATTTGTCGACCAATATTGAATTATGTCAATATTTGACAAAAACAAACAAATTAAAGATATTTTACTCGATTGATTGTCTAATTCATTTTATTTAATTCTTAATGTTTCATTTTCTACAACAAAGATTATCAAAACAAAATTCGGAATAAGATGAAAAATGAATTTCTTGAACACAATATGGTTATTTACACTAAAAAAGGAATAACTAGAGATTTTTATTCCGAATAAATTATTGATGAGTTCAAAATTTTTTACTATAACTTATTTTGGCTCCTCCAAAATTATAGGTCAAGATCTGTCACGGGTTATTATTATCAACTATAATTAATAATCATTATTACTATCAACTATAAATATTATTATCATTATTATTAATTATAATTATTTCTATTATTATATTACTATTATTATTATTAAGAACTATATTTATTATAATATTTATTATTATTATTGTTTTATTATTATTGTTAGATACACATTTTTAGGGATGTCAACGGGTGGGTAGGGTACGGGTAGTAGTTCCCCCATACCCTACCCGCTGGAAAAATATTCGCTCCGTACTCATACTCATATCCATCGGGTATCCATTATGCAGGTATCTGCCTTTTTTTTTTCATATCCGCGGGTATCCACGGGTACCCGCAGATATTTACAAAATTATTTAAAAAACAAATATTTAATCATAATAAAATACATCGCTGTCATAAATTTTAAATAAAGTTCAAATAAACTCAATTTCATACAAATCAAAATAATTATAAAAATAAATATAAAATGACATTCAACACAATGAAAATTCTTTAATTAGTGTTTTGATCAATAAGCTCACTTTCTCCGATTTGATTCCTAGAAAATAAAAAAATAAACAAATAATAAAACTCAACTGTCACGTGTCAAGTATTCTTATTTTGATTCCATCATTTGACAACAAACATACCATAAATGTCACTGTCTATATAGAGTTTGATGTATATGTCCAATTTCAAAGAAAGGAAAGAGAATAATTTCAAGGGGTGTACTTGGAAGAAGACAATGTACCAATACTCGAAGTTGGAAGAGTGAAGACAGAAGACAAGATGTGCAGCTTATAAAAAATTAGGTCATAATGTGTTTTACTAATATATATATATATATATATATATATATATATATATATATATATATATATATATATATATATATATATATATATATATATATATATAT
>Ga0214545_1012482_pt1 | contig 11059 bp, 4 predicted proteins | sample CNSS4metaG_FD_160064 | JGI IMG/M metagenome (GOLD analysis project Ga0214545, IMG submission 160064) | Root nodule microbial communities from cowpea collected in UCLA plant growth center, Los Angeles, California, USA - CNSS4 | ecosystem: Host-associated > Plants > Roots > Nodule | place: USA...
ATATTTTTATATATATATTTTATATATATATATATATATATATATATATATATACATATATATATATATATATATATATATATATATATATATATTAAAACTATTCTCAAGTATAATTATTCACTTAAAAAAATGTCTAGCTTTTCTAAGTTTTAGTTAGTATTTTTTTTTTTGAAAGAGAATCCAATCACCAAATTGGTCACGAATTTAGGAAAATAAGTTTAGTCACTAATAGTGATTAATATTTTTTGTCATTGAAATTTGTCACTATTTATCATTTTCTAGTAGTACTTAGCAGAAAATATACTTGTTTAATTTATTATTTTTAACCGAATTTAGTTTCTCACTCGTTACACTACAAGAAAATCTCTAATTAATGACCAATTTCAGTGACACAAAATAATTAGTCAGTGATCAATTTAGGTATCAATTTATAAACTAAAAGTTATTGATAACTTAAATAATTTCCAAATTAGTCACTAACATTAACTACCAAAGTTTTGACTACCAAAAATATTGATCACTAAATTGGTCACTATTAGAAACCAATTTAGAGAAAAATTTATTTGGTAGCCAAAACCTTGATAGCTATTTTTAGTAACCAATTTAGATACCAATTCATTATAGTGACAAATTTAGAGACTAATTTAGAAACTATTTTAGTTACCAATATATTTTAGTTTTTAAATTAATATCTAAATTGATCACTATAGTGACTAATTATTTTAGGTCACTAAAGTTTATTGTTATTTAGGGATTTTCTTGTAGTGTTATTATATTGGATCAAGTTAGGTTGCTACGAATACCATGGTATAATGAACTATCGAAAAGCTAAACAAATGTTTAAATTTGGTATACCAAACTATGAAGTATTAAAACAATTGGAAATAACTCACACAATGTAAACATTATAGAAGAAAAATGTTCAAGTCAAATAAGTTGGATGCAAATAAATAATTAATATACATTATCAAAAACTTTCATTTAGTGGAGTATTAGTCACGGTCTCCATGGAAACTTGAAGAACTAACAAAGTCAGAAACTGTTGTTTGGTTAAAGCTTGTTCTTTGACCATCTTCCAATGTTTCATGAGGATATAGAGAAGGTTTTGGAGGTATTTTCAAGTTTTCAATGTCCTCTTCAAGCATTTCCACTACTTTATTCATGGAAGGACGATCATTTGGTTTCAATTGTATGCACCAAAGTGAAACTATGATCATCTTTTTTGCTATTTTGTTCTCATCATCTATGGCATCTTCCATTTCAATATCTTTCCCTTTGTCAAGTTGTTCATAAATCCAAAAGGGAAAGTAAAGTTGACTTGAATGCTCTACATTGGGGTTTAGGTTTTTCCTCCTACTTGCTATCTCCATTAGAAACATTCCAAAGCTATAAACATCAGACTTATGTGATATTCTTCCAATGTTTTTATAAAATAATTCTGGAGCCATGTACCCGATTGTTCCTCTTGCTGCTGTCATAGTCATAACACTTTTGTCTGTTGAATATAGTTTTGCCAATCCAAAGTCAGAAATCTTTGGGGTAAATTTTGCATCAAGTAGAATGTTGTGGGGCTTGATGTCAAAATGCAAAATTTGCATCTCACATCCATGATGTAGATATGAAATTCCTTGTGCTACTCCAATTGCTATATCATGTATTGTGTCATAGGTTAAATGTATATTTCCTTCTTTAGAAAATATAAATTTGTCAAGAGATCCATTGGGCATGAACTCATAAACAAGGGCACGTTTTGAGCCCTCAGCACAATATCCAATTAAATGCACTACATTTTGATGATGTATTCTTCCAATTGTTGCAACTTCATTGATAAAGTCTTGTCCGTTACCTTTTGATTTTCGTAACACTTTTATGGCAACCCAAGGTCCACTACGCAACTTTCCCTTAAATACAGATCCATAACCTCCTTCTCCCAATTTTTCATTGAAACCTCTGGTCATCTTCTTAATCTCCTTATATGAGTATCGAATAGGAATTAAGCTATTTTTCTCTAAATAATTTTCGATATTTTCATACAGAGACAAATGTCTTCTTCTCCATTTGTATACCAAAAGAACAATAAACAATATCATGCCACCAAAATATCTAACTATGAAGTATGGTATAACATAGTGTCCCAAGCTAACAAATCCTGGTTCATACCGATTTTCATCATAGTTTTCATCTAAATTAATAAAAACATATTGATTTGGTCTAAATATTACCTTAGCCAATCCTGCGAATTAATAACAAATCTTATCAGGTTGTAATAAAAAACAAATATTGATACATTTTTTAAGATAAAAAAGGAAAGTTAAATTACTCTTTTGGTCCCTCTATTTGTCATGAAATTTCGGTTTGGTCCTCAAGTTTTTTGTTGTCTCAATTTGGTCCTCATTTTCTTAAAAATGACTCAATTTGGTCCTCACCGTTAACTTTGATCAGACGGTGTTAAAGTCAACGCCACGTGTCAATTTCTGATTTTTTTGAATTTTTTGAATATTTTATTTTTTACACGTGTCACTTCACAGTTGTGCCACGTGTCAAAGTGTGACACGTGGCACAGCTATGAAGTGACACTTGTAAAAAATTTAAAAAATTCAAAAAAAAAATCAAAAAAACTAGAAATGGACACGTGGCGTTGACTTTAACACCGTCTGGTCAAACTGTGAAGTTAAATTTCATGACAAATAGAGGGACAAAAAGAATAATTTAACCAAAAAGTAACAACTTATTAATTTTTATTTATTAACATAATATAAAATACTTAAATTTTTATATTATTTATGTTTTTATTAATATTATTATTGTTATTACCATATTAATAAAACATATTAAGTTGTTCACGTATTTCAATAGAAAAAAAGAGCGATGACTCGCTTACCACATATACACATTGCTATTTTTAAAAGTATATTAGAAGTGTTCATGAGTCAAAGGATAGATGTCATCATAATAAAAAGTTAATAATAGTGCGAAACTATTATAGAACTATTTTGGAAAGAATCGTACAAATAACCTTAGTTATATTTGGACAATTTTTTTTGTAAGTATTTTTCTATAAACGAAAAATAGAAAGATAAAGTTGAATCTATAAATTAGAAATAAAAGTTTTAAAAAGTTATATAAAATAAGGACTAAAAATTAGTTTATATATATATATATATATATATATATATATATATATATTTTCAAAAAAATTATATTTATAAAGAAACTTATTCCATCATACCTATTATTTATAACATATAGAAATAGAGGATGGAACCTGTGATAGAGACAAAGTAAACTCTTTCCTTTTTACTTAAACAATATGTACATATGTAAATAGAGGAACTCACCTTTTAGGATACTAAAAATAGCCGCTGCAAAATAAAAGTACAAAATCTTTGAGTTAATGAATAGTATGAAAACTTAAAAGTAAAATATTCTTTTATATAAAGTATAAAGATAAACAGTAATGCAAAATCTAGGAAATTTGGTGTTTTACTCATTTTTTGAATTATGTTATATATTGTTTAAATTTGTTAGATGCGTAATCCACACACTTGTTTGAAATAATTATTAATGTGTAAAAATATATATATATATATATATATATATATATATATATATATATATATATATATATATTCATGTATTTTATATTGAAGAATAGTATTGACATTAATCATCTTATTTACGTAGTATACAGGAAACTTTTTTAATAATAATTAATTTTAATTATAAAAAATTGTTAATTCTTATAGTGATTTGTTTAAATATTAATTTATAAAATAAAAAATTATTGATTACTGAATAGTGATTATTATGAATAAAAAATTAAAATTGGTTAATAATTGATTAGAGACTAACTCTCTTTTTTGCCAAAACATTGATAGTTAGTGTTTAATGATCAATTTATAAACTAATTCTTTAATAATCAAAATATTGATAACTAAATTTTAAAGATCAATTATAATTTTTTATTTATAATAATGTTTATTTTAGGAAACAATATTTTTTTATTTTGTAAATATGGATTTACTTATATTTTAAACTTAATAAAAAATGTTTAAATATGTCTTTTTCACAATTTTAACTCCCTTTGTTTTCTTTATTACATTAAAAAAATATTTTGTTGTTACATAATTTGCAAAATGTTATTTTTATCCTTCTTCGTAGACGCTTATGGTGATTTTGGTTTTCCTAATCACTAAAATTTTAAACTGTCTAAATTTAAATTTTAAAAACGGTTTTCGTCTAAACTGACTATAAAACAAGGCATGTTAAATTTGTAGGAAATAAAATAGTTAATTGGCTGAAGATTAGTTTTTAGGTTCCAAAGATAATTTGGTTTGGAAATGATCTTGGGGTTTAAGGATTTTTAGTCAGCTGCTTTCAATTTTTCTTTTGCTTTACTTTTCTCCCACCATCTTCTTTCTGCTTCCATTATATATAAATTTTGTCTAAATTTTGAGCTGCAATCGGAAACGGGCCTCCATATCTCAATAGGCCTTTTACCTTATTTTTCTTGTTCACTATTATTAGATAATATTACATTAACATTTTATATTATTATCATATTTATATATTTATTTTGATTTTGTATTTTTAGACTTTTTATTGAGGTAAATATTAGAAGTTTTATTTTTTTTCACGTATCATTATTTTTGTTTCATTATTAAAAGCCTATATCTCATTTGATATTTCCAATAGACTATCATGATTTAACAGATTTATGTGCAAGTGAATGTTAAAAGTCTCACTCTACCTCTCTTTGCTTATTAGTAGGCTCACCTAATTAGACAAGCAGACAAGTGTGAGCCCCAATTCTCTTCTTCTCAGGAAAGTCCCTTTTATTTTTAAAATCTTGTACTCTCAAAATCTCCCATTTTTCTCTTCCAAATTCCTAATTAAAATTTCATCTTTTTGAAGAACCAACCTCACAAATGTGATCTACGCTAAGGATCCTGTGATAATGTTAATTTTTACCATTATCTAAGTCTTATTTTATTAACAAAATCAACTCTTCCATATCTTTTAACCTATTTAATCCTCAATTTTATCTTATTTTTGCAAATAAATTCATTTTGAGTTACATTGATCTAATTTACCACTAATCCCCAAATTTTGTATCTTTTTATAGATTGAAAGCTTTGTTCCAAAAACCTAGTCAAGTGAGTGAGCTTGAGCAACAAGAAGAAGTTTAAAAACATGAAAATATGGAAGAAATAGCCATCGCCTAGCGAATCACAACTAGTTCTAGGCGTCAATCATTCCAAGGAATCACTGCCTGGTGGCACCAGGAGACCGCCGGGCTGCCAGGCGGCTCACGACACAAATTCCTTCTCTTTTTTGCTGATGTGGAAAGTTGACCCTATTTCTTTGTGTTTTCACGAGGGAAACTCATCTTGGACGTTTTGGAGCTCGAACAACATGATTTGGAACGCTTTAAGGACTGCTAGGGCTTGTGGGAACTTTCCCATCTTCAACTTTGTATCTCCTTCCTCTTCCACCTTCATTTTGTAAGCTTATGCTCTCCATGATAATGGAGAGCGAAACTATTTTGTTGGGGGTAGATGTAGCCATTAAACTCCCATGCATTTGTGAATGTTTTGAATATATATATATATGCTTCTTCCATTAATTGCTAGTATCTTTGTTTCTTTACTTAATGTTTGCTTTGTTTTGACCATTATTGTATGATATTTGGGTCATTAGGTATTGGGTAATATCTTTTGAAACCTAGGCTTGGAACAAGATACCTAATGGAACTTGTATCTAGGAATGGAACTTGACTCATTAGTTGTCTTAAAACCTATTTCGTAAAGTGGGTCTACTTATTTAGGGATTCAAGGAATTGACTCTTAATAAAGAAACCTAAGCTCATTCAACTAAGAGATTAAGGCTTTAGTAAACTTGTGGGTTGACATTAGTAACTTAATGGAGAAGAGTTGTCTGTTTTATATGCTTGAGAGTGAAGTTGGTGAAATCTAACCCCAACAATATCAATCCATTTCATTTTTAGTCTTTTCCATTTTCTAAGATTTTCAAACATCGAAGTTCACCTTTTACTTGTTTATGCAAAATTTACTTTCTTGCACAAAAGCTCAAATTATGTATTAATTCTTTATTTTAAATTAGTTATTAATTACACGATTATTTAGTATACACGAGTCTTTTGGGAAACAATATCCCAGTCTTACCGGTTACTATTTGTGTGACTTGGTACACTTACCAAAGTCTTAACAAGTTTTTGGCACCGTTGCCGAGGACCCGTGTCTAATACTTGACTTTTGTGTGATTTTTAACCTATTTAGACTTTATTCTTTTGTACATATTTTACTACTTTTATAGTAAGTACATATTCATTGTTTTGGGCTAACTTGTAGTTCGAGCTTGTTGTTGTCTAGTGTATGCAGGGTAAGATCCGTACAAGGAGGACTAGGTCTTTAGAACCACTTATTGCTGATCTTGAGATAAAGAAAACTACCCGCAGAAAAAAAAAGTGTCACACGGCGACAACGAGCTCTAGCACAACAAGTTGCCCCTCATCCTTCTTCTTCACACAATCTTCATTCTACTTCTTAGATTCTTGACTCATCTCCAGAGGAAGAAATGGATGAAAATCTTCATGGCGATGGTAGAGGTCGTGAAAGACGCACTTTAGAAGATTATGCAGTTTTCACAAGCCCTATCAATTTCAATAGTATTGCTTGGCCAACAGTCAATGCCACCAATATGGAGATGAAGCCAACTCTCATTCACCTAGTATAGAGTAATCAGTTCAAAGGGTGGATTTTCCTTTTATGTGCTTTTGATATCAAAACATGGTTGTGGCCATGTGGGATGAAGGAAGGGCAGTTTCTTTGGTATAATTAATTGGATATATAATTGCTGTATATACATATGATTGTGTGATATTAGCTCACCCTATTTGTTTGTGTTTGGCGATGATTGTGTACGCGGTTCACGGGAGAAGATGATATTGCAGGTGGTGTAACATCCCTGGCTACCCCTCCTCGGGTCCCAGAGGCTGTCAGGTTACTACAGCCCAATGTACCCCAACCCATCACCCTTCTCCGTCCATTCATACTGGGTGGGTTGTTGCCAGTGGGAATCGAACCCCCAACCTGACCTTTAACACCTCTGGCTCACCAGCAGATGCTACCAGCAGCTGGTAGCATCTGCTGGTGAGCCAGAGGTGTTAAAGGTCAGGTTGGGGGTTCGATTCCCACTGGCAACAACCCACCCAGTATGAATGGACGGAGAAGGGTGATGGGTTGGGGTGCATTGGGCTGTAGTAACCTGACAGCCTCTGGGGCCCGAGGAGGGGTAGCCAGGGATGTTACATTTTTTGCTATGTAGCATTCTAATACTTGTTCATAGCTTCATTTACTGGGGACCACAAAGGGAATACGTGGGGAGTTGGGTTCAATATTATGAATAATAATTTCTTACTGTTATGTACAACTCCACAAAATAAAGTACATTGCAGTGTTATTCCAAAAATAACAACCATATACAAGTCATCATGCCTGCATTAATTAAGCAAAAACATATAAAGCTTCGTAAAAAACATTCCCATAATAAAAAACAAACAACATAAATTCATTACTACATATTTGCATTTCTAAATGCCCAAGCCCAACAACTCATCCCAATGTTAGTAATTTCAACTTCTTCTTATTTCCATAATCAGAGAATGGTGTTCTTGTCACGCGACTCTTGTACCGCCTTCAAAGTTAGGCCTTCATACGGTCATATATGTTGCTATGTTGTCCACCGTCATCATTTACAACAACATCATCATGATCCAACTTAACGGGAGGGTCATTCACCATTTCGTCATCACCATCATCGTCGTAATCAACAAAAACGTCATTACCATCATCATTTTACTACTCTTCCTTTCCCACCCACCCTTCCATTTTGCAACCATTTCTTCTAATTCAGAAATTGAATGTTCCATTTCAACTACCTCACCTTCTTGATACGTTAGAAGACGCATAATCTCTTTCTTGTCCTTCACATCTTGTTTTCTATAGGCAATGCCAAATTCTTCAAATGCTTCTTTTATAACATCATGACCAAGTTCTTCATCTAACACTGCCACATCAACAACACACTGTACAAAAGAACAAAAAATTATAAACTCAACCCACTAAGTAACTTCAAACACAAACAAAACTTATATTTTTAACCATGACCTCACCATATCCTTATCAAATGCACTCCTTATCACTTTGTCACCAACTCTCACATTCATCCTATGCAATAGTCACGAGAACTTGTTCATCCGACACTTGAACTTTGAGTTGCAAACAAGTAAATGATCAAATGACCATAACTGCAAAAAAAAAACAAATAAATAATAACATCATGTTAAGTAAAATCAACATCATCACTTAACGACAATAACAAACAATAATGTCTTTACCTGCAACAGATACACACATCCTACAACATGGAAATGGTTTGTACTTGATTCATTATTCAATGCCAACGAAGCACTAAACAAGCTACCAACCAAGTACTCATACACTAATGTACCCCAATTATATTTGTCAATATTGTTCATATGATCAACTATCTTAAAAATTATTGGAAAAACACTACCCTTTTTATTGGGCAACAAGAACTCTAACAATCAACATATCGATGACCTTTGTTGTCCATTTTGTACTCCTTCACCACTATACATATCAAACAAACCACCCACATCACACATAACCACATGTAAAGGCAACAATACATTAAGTCTGCATCAATAACCTTTACACACACATCGAGCAAACAAATCAACCACCAAAAATGAAGCAAACAGTGAAAAATAAATTGTTCATTGTCCAAGCCTAATCCTTCACGAGTAAAAAAATGATACAAACCACACACATCACCAATAACCACATGGAAAGCCAACAATACATTAACCACAAATCAATAAACTTTACATACACACCCGCCAACGAAATCAATCTCCCCGAATGAGCCAAACTTTCAAAATAAAATTAAATCATTCTCCAACCCTTGCAATCCATCGTTTCAACCTTTATGTTCAATGTCATCGAAAACAAACTTTTGCATGTTCAAATTTCGGGTCCTCTTTTCCAAAAAATAAAACAGACAAAATAAGGGTTCTTTGAGGAACACCTTTCGACGAATACGTAGGGGGAAATAGGTGTAATGGACTCACAACAACGGTTCAATGCTACGGTGGGGACGATGAAATGGTTGTCGTCGAGGACTTCCGGTAGTCGTTGTCTCCGCTAACCCACACACGGTTGCAATGCTTCAAACTTTCCAGCACTTCTCTCTCTCTCTCTGTTTGCAATGCTTCACTTCTCTCTCTCTGTCTGCAATGGTTCTTCCTTTCCACCACTTTTCAGCAGTTCGTTCTCTCTCATTTTCCAGCAGTTCGTTCTCTCTCAATTTCCAGCAGTTCGTTCTCTCCCCTTGTCTTTCCAGCAGTGCCTAACCAATGATCCCGCACGTGTAACCTTTCCTTTCATTAAAGTAATTACAATAAAAAATTTAAAAATCCCTTGCCATGTCAGTATTGTAAAAACCGAGTCCAAAAAATTTGTTCAAATATCATTTTCGTTTTTATTATCATGTGATTTGAGCCTATTTTATTTGTTTTCATGCACACCTCATAATTCTTAACCTCGCACCCATCCTGTGTTCATTTGTTGTGATTGGGCCTGTCTCTGTTACTCGAACACCTTCATATCTACTACACATACCTTCCAATATTTGCTTACTGCACCACGCATTTTACTATCTTGCACCTATACTATTTTTTATTTTATTTTTTTATATTTGTCCTATTTTAAATTTTAGACCTTTATTTTAGTTTTTAAATATTTTAAATTCTTTATATCCATCATTTGTTTCTTAACGTGTCACTAGCTTACACACTCTTTTTAAGTAATATAAAAATACCTAATACTTAATACCTTTCTTTTTTTTAATAAATAATCAAAATATGTTTTTTAAAAAAAAACATGAGTGTAACACCCCAAATTTAGGATGTCACGAGAAGCTATCATTGCTCTTTTTATTTAAAAGTAAAACGATTATATCACAAAAGGCACTTAAAAGCACATTATAATTTAAATGTAAATAGGTAGTCCAAAACTTCCATTGATAATAGTAATATTAAAAAAAAACATAGTTCCCATTAAATACTAGAAAATAAAAGAAATTTTCATAGTCTTCACTGTTTGATTGAAATCAACTAAAGAAATAATAAACCATCGAGTCCATTCCATTCTCTCTGCAATCTACTTCGTGTCAGAAACATCTACATTACCATCTGCTCCCGTATAACACACACGTTATATGATCATTGCACATGCAACAAACACACAAACAAATAAATAGGGGTAAGCTAACCATAAACAATGATATTCATAAAAGAAATTCATAAATAAAACCTATCTAATAATACTCAGTGTCGCATTCAATTAACATGGAAACGTTATGGTCACAATCCATCCTTGGTTTGAACACACAAACCCAAAATCCAAACAATCATACTAAACCACACATAGCATCACATTCATCTAAAATCTTCATTAAATTCCACCAAGAGCTTTCAAGCAAGGCAAAACACTCTCAACATGCAACACATGAGAATTTCATATTGCTAACAAAGTACTCACCATCACATCATGCATGGTAAATAAAATTCCATAGCATAAACCCATCAACTTTTCAAATAATACATTCATACAACGAAACCAACGAGTGACAATCATTCAAACACAATATAACATCACACAAGTAATTATCCTCAAACCACCACTTAAACTACATAACCATGCAAGTTGCAACCCATACAAACCAAGAAAAACCACCAATCACATAACCCATTTATTCACGTCACTCTCTCACCATGAATCACAACCTTGCAATCCTTCATGCCTCAACATCCTCACTTACATCTCTGATGAAGGCATGACCACCTCCTTAGAAGCTCCATCAAGAAGGATCACTAGAAGCATGTCTAGAGGGGAGTCTTCTATTCCATCACCTTTATCTTTGTTTTGCATTACTTTAGTTTGAATTCCCT
>Ga0214545_1012490_pt1 | contig 11049 bp, 5 predicted proteins | sample CNSS4metaG_FD_160064 | JGI IMG/M metagenome (GOLD analysis project Ga0214545, IMG submission 160064) | Root nodule microbial communities from cowpea collected in UCLA plant growth center, Los Angeles, California, USA - CNSS4 | ecosystem: Host-associated > Plants > Roots > Nodule | place: USA...
TCTTTCCTCAGTTGATTCAACATGCAAAGGTCTGGAGACTGAGACTTGTCTGATAAGTCTTACATAGACACCACATGCTAAGTAGTTTTAAGGGGAACAAATGGTTTAATTAATCCTATTATTATTACTAGTGTAAACACAGGCGCTATCGCGCCTGTGTGTATTTTTTAAATATGAATGATTATATTAGTAGATGATAATAGTATAATGTTATTAAGTTAATATATAAAATAAATGTATATTTATTAAAAATAAAATGAAATAAATAGAGAGAATAATTGTTGATGAATAAAAAAAAGATAAACAATTTTATAAAAAATAGATAAAAATAATTATTAATTTTAAAAAATTAATAAATAATAATATTGTAAAGGGTATATTTGGTATTATGAAATGTGGACACAAAAGAGGGAATCCTCTTTATATATTGTTATAGATTATTAATTATTTTTTTTAAAGTATTTAAATTTCTTTTTAGTGCATATTATTTATAAATTTTTTAAATTTTAACATTTTATTCATCTGTTAAATTTTAAAGATATTAATGAAATTGTAAAGTAAAAGTAAAATTATTTCTTCTTTTTTTTTTTTCTCTAATTTTTTCTGTTTCTAATTCTCGAGGAGTTTATCAATGCAAATTTTTTCATAAATAATTGTATACAAAATAAAAAATTAATTAATTTTTTTTCATAATTTAAAGTTAATTTATTTATAAATTAATTTATATAAATGTTATTATATAATTTTTTCTAATTTTTTTAAATTTTTGTCTAGGTTAATTTAGGTTGTAAAAATGTTTTTGTTTTTTAGTTTAGAAGTGTTTGAAAAATTTGTTCAAATATGTTCATAATTTACTTTTGCTAGTTTTGTTTTCTTGATTAGTATGGAGAATGACTCATTTGAAGATTTTTAAATTACCAAGGTAAATCTCTAATATAAAGTGATGTGTTGGTTTATTAAACATAGAAATTGGGTTTGAATATAAAATAAAATTATATTTAAACACAATCATATAACATAAATCATGTGTTTTAATTTCTCAATTCTAAACTTTTTTTTCCTTTAAAGATTAATTTCTTATCATGTGGTTTAACTTCTTATTTCTTAAAGATAAATAATATTTATCTTTTAAATCAAATTATAATAAAAAAAACAACTTATTTAAAAAAGAGTAAATTCTCACGCAATATATTGAAGTAAAATTTATAGGACTATTTAAAATTAGTACATTTTTAAAGTTAAAAGAAGGAAATGATATTTTGACCAGTAATTTTTTGAGAAATTTTGACAAAGTTAAAATGGAGCTTGTGTGTTTTATGTTTTAAGAAAAAAATTAAAAAACTTTGACGTATATGTTTTTAAATGTTTTAACAAACTTGACAAAATGTTGGGATGGAGTCCAGGTGTGATCATGAACATGAAAGATCATATTTAAGCATATAATATTTTATTTCTTATGTATAATTTTATATAGGAGATTGAGGTGTATAACTCTATATAATTTTATATGTAAAGTTAATACTAAGAAGTATGCATTTTACCACTCCTATATTGTAGAGTTAGATACTTATTTTTAATCCATAGTGTTTTCAAGAATTATGTCCATTCTCATCAAGTTATATGATTTTTCTTTTTCCCTTTAAATGTTATTTTAATTATTTTTTAAGTTAAAGTCTTGGGACGAATGTTGTATTTAATTAAATATTATGCCACAAGTTATAGTTTTTGCACACTTATTGGTTATAGGTTAATATGCATAATATTGATTAGACTGTTCATATGGTTTCAATTTGAAAGAAAAAACAAATGTTTTATGAGAATTAAGTATCAAATATAAATTTATTGTGTGTCAAACAAAGTTATTGTTTTTGCAAACTTATGTGTAGGTTTTAGGTTAACATGCATAAATGTGTGGTTAATTTCATTACGGTTAGTGTTATTAATAAAAAAAAAATGTTTTGGCTATTCACATGGTTTCCATTCTTTTAAAACAACAAACAACCAAATTTTTCAAGAATTAAGTAACAATTATAAATTCATTATGTGACAAATAGACTTATATTTTTTGTAAATGTAGATAATAAGCTAACATGCATGAATAATCATAAATAGTGACATGGTTAGTTTTATTTTAATTAGTGTCATTAATAAAAAATTAGGTTAGGCTATTCATATGGTTTCAATTTAAAAATAAAAAATAAAGCAAATGTGTTACAAGAACTAAATACCAAATATAAATTGATTATGTAGTAAACTGAATTACAATTCTTTCATACTTATATGCAAGTTATATGTTAACCTGCAAGAAGAATCACAAAAAATGTAGTAAATTTTTGAAATTCAAATGCATATAGTAGAGTAATTAAAAGAAGGATGGGATTACGATGTTTACATGGTTTAATATTAAAAAAAAAAAAAACTAAATTTGTTCTGAGAACTATGTGTCAAATATAAATTTATTATGTATCAAACAGGATTACAATTCTTGCAGGTTATAACATGTAGACAAGTGCAACAAAAATATAACCTCGCTTGTCACATAATCAATTTATATTTGACTAGTGTAAACACAAGCGCGATAGCGCATGTGTGTATGCATTTTTTGAATTATATTAATAATTGATGATATTGTAATGTTATTAATTTAATAAACAAAATAAAATTATATTTATAAAAAATAAAATAAAATGTACGGAGAAAATAAGAGAAAAATAACTATTGATGAATAGTAAGAGAAAAAAAGAAAAAGGAGATAAGTAAATAATTTTATAAAAACTTGTAAAAGTAACCGTTAATTTTTAAAAATTTAATAAATAATTAAATTATAAAGGGTAAAGTTGGAATTATGAAATGTGAACACAAAAAAGGGAATCCCTTTATATATAATTATAGATACTTATGTTTTTGAACACATTTATTTTTTATTTGTAATTTAAATCATGTCAACCAGTTAACCCAATACTTTTGCTGATTACCATGACATTTGAACTTCAAAAAATTACCACGACATCATTTATGGTTGGTCATACATGTTAACCTATAAACTGCATAGTGTGAAAATATTGTAGCTCGTTTGTCAGATAATGAATTTATATTTAATTTGGTAAGTACTTATCGATAGAGTTGTCAAAATGGGATATTTAGTCCGGTCTATCACGGGTTGATCATTTAGTGAGTCAAACCTAACTCAACTCACTTATTAGCGAGCCAAAAGATTTCGAACTCGGTCCGACCCACCACAGGTTGATAGGTTAAACGGGTTGGCTCATTGGTGCACTTAATTAAAAAAATATATCATTTTTTCTTCCGTCTCAATCAACTAAATTTTAATTGTGATTAAAATCTAAATAAATTTCATTACAATCCAAAATAATGTTCAGTTTCAAATACAAAACAAAATCACAAAAATATTATATTTGCATTTGTCAACCCAGTATGTTGGCTAAAAAAATTACCATGCACATTTGAACTTCAAAAAATTACCACTTCATCATTTGTGGTTGTTCATGCATGTTAACTTATAACCTACACACAAGTGTGTAAAAACTATGAAATTTATTATTATTATTATTATTATTATTATTATTATTAACTATAATATAGAAAATCAAAACCTAAATTATTAGTATTGCTATTATTGTTAATATTATTATTACATATTGATTTTATAAGTTATATATTATTATTATTATTAAATTTATTAATATTTTTAATAGTAATAACATTATTAGTATTATCAGTAACTAGTGAAAACACAGGCGTGACAGTGTCCGTGTGTTTGCATTTTTTAATTTTCATAAAATAAATAACTGTTAAGACAAAAAAGATTTTTAGAATAACAAATTTTAGAATAACGATTAAAGGTAAATTGTTTATAAAATAATTAATTTTTAAAATAATAATTAAGGGTAAAACTAGAATAACTGGAATAACAAAATGTAGACACAAAAGAGGGTATCTCTTCTTTATATATTGTTATAGATATTAATATATAATATATTAATATTATTATTAATATGGGGAAAGTAGAGATGACAAATAAGCCCGCCTCGTGGTATTGCTCGAACTCATTCTCATTTTGATAAGAAATTTTCGCATTGATTGGATATGGATATGAGTATGATTATGGGGAATCCCCGACTTTTCAATTGGGTATGAGGATGTATATATCTACTCTGTCCCTGCCCTCGTACCCATCATAATATTCGTCCTTGCTATATTATTATTAATATATAACATAAACATTTTCTTTACTAGGTAACATAACAAATTTGTCTTCTTTACTCTATTATTATTAATTTTTGTTTCATTTGAAGAATCCTTTTTGTTTCGCTAAAACAATTTTTGTTATTTTTCAACCATGGACTATGTTGATATTTTTGATCAAATGATATGCTATAATTTTGATTAGTATATAAAAGAGAGATTCATTAGAATTTAAAAAATTGAAGTAAAGAGACATTTAAAATATATTTTAATTTGAATATTTGTTTTACTTTTATATATTTTTTAAAATATTTTTTAATTTTATCAACTAGGTTTCATTAGTATTTGCAAATTTAATAAATGTTTTTGTTTTCATGAAATTATATTTGGTATTCCAATTTGAAATATATGCAACTATAATTTCTTTCTAAATATTTTATATCAAAGAAACAATCATCCTCTTAATATTGAATATTTGATATATTATGTTGTTTTTATCGTAATTTTTTATTATTTTATAAAAATTAATTAATTAATATTGAAAGTAAGAAAAGGGGTATGTGTATAAGTATGAGAATATATCCACTATCTAGTGGAATAAGAATGGGACAAAAATTTGATACCCGTTGAGTTTGAGTATAAGGATTGAAATATATTTTTTCTATGGGATAGGTATGGGAAAATATTGTGATATTATTATTATTATTATTATTATTATTATTATTATTATTATTATTATTATTATTATTATTATTATATTTAGGCACACTTTTTTTATTTACTCCAAAATCATATTTCAATTATTTGGATTTTTTTGTTTTGTCATTGATGTATCTCTTTATATAAACTATGTTAATCACTACTATAAATTTATGAATTACCTTTAATTTATTTTTTTACAGAAATCTCTTAGAAAAGATTGTTGTAATTTAGTTATTATAAGGTTTTTTCTTGTTGATTTAAATTTCTTGAAAATTTCACATAAAAATTTTATATTTGTTACAAATGTTTTTACGAATTTAGATTAGTAAAAACATGTTAAATATATCTTAAAATTTGATAAGAAACTACTAAATTTTTTGCTGATTTTCATGTTATTTTTTAGCAAGATTTTCATGTGAATATTACTTGAAAATTATTTATTATTTAATTTTATTTCACAACAAATTTATATTTTTTTAGAAAGTTTTATATAAATTTATATTTGTTGAAAAGTTACCATAATTATAATATCAACAATATTTTAATATACTACTGATAAAATAAATATTTTTCAATAATAAATATTTTAAACATGTAAAAGATTTTAAAAATATATATAATTTTAAATATTTATTTAATCGAAACCAATCATCTTTATTTTCATTTTATTTAAATATTTCTATTAATGGCCATAAATTAAAAATATTATTAATCATATTATTACTAAATTTATAAAAATATAATATCATATTTTTATTAGTTAATTTTATATCATATTTAAATAAATAAAAATGGTAAGTATACGTTATTACTAAAAAAATTGTATATTTCTTATTAATTTTTTCTTTTTGAAAATTTTTACTTAGAAAATAATTACAAATTTTTCTATAAATAATAAATATAATATCAATTATATTATTTTTCTAAAAAACAGAAAAAAAAAACGTGATTTGAATTTCAGACTAGTTTACAATAAAAGAAAACACACGAATTTAATAATCAATAGTTACAATAATATTTTTAATATTTATATTTATAATAATAATCATTATATATTTATTTATTTTTTATTTAATATAGTTTTTTTTAAACAAATTTAATATGACTTTTTATGTCAGATTAATATTAACAATTCCATTTTATTCATGGGATGGACACAATAAAAAATATTAAATCTTTAAGAATTAATCTTATAATTATTAGAATAAATTTACCTAAATTTCGTATTTTTATTTCATAGATTAAAAACTAATCACAATTATATTTTTTAATATTTTTGAAAATATAATATTATATATTATTAGATCATTATTTATTAAAACCATTTAACATTAAACTCCAAAATGATATTTTGACCATAATCACGGTTGAATAGCTAACTATAGTTCTTAGAAAATAAAATAAAAATAATATAAAATATAATACCACGTAGATCCTGCACAAGGCACCGAGAGTTGGTTGTGAACAAAACAAATAAAATGGTTTCATTCTGCTTCAAAAATCAAAGTCATCTGCAAACTCGTTCTCTTACTGTTCTTCTTCTTCTTCTTCTTTCTATTGAGAATGGAAGACCAAGGTGGTGGTGGTGGCACGAAACAAATGAATAATGCGTACGTGGACACGTCAAAAGCGGAGAAAGCGGTGTGGCTGATGAAGTGTCCTCCCCTCGTCTCTCTCGCTGCCTCCACGCCCCTCCCTCCGACCCCCTCTCGCCTCGCCAAGGTCGTTGTCTCGATCGACCCTCTCAACTCCAACGATGACGATTCTCCTACTAAGGTTCTTCTCCACGTCTATATACAAATAATGAATGTGTGGATGTCATGCCGTAATACACATTGTGTGAGTGCAAATGGTGAGACCTGGGTATTATATTCCTTTTCAGTTGTTTTGATTAACCAAAGTGTGTCGAGGTAGAAAATAATACATTACTTGTTTTTAATCTACTGCCATTGTTTTCGTTGTAAATGATTTTTGAAATAAAATTTATGGATAGGTTTCTGGTGTTAGGTTTTAAATTGCCGTTGTCGTTTCATCTATTTTTGAAATCACATACAAATGTAGCTGATGCAACCACATTTCGGTTGCATTACTGCCTCAGACACTAACACAACCTTCATGTGCAACCAAAATCATAGTAGCAAGCGGATTTTGAGAACCTTTCTTTTCAATCGGAATTGAAGTTTTATTTTGTGTAATAAATATATGTATTAAAAATCAATTGGAGTTACTAAGGTGAAGCAATAAATGTGATTGAAGAATAGCGCGTTCAAAAGTTCAATCTATGAGAAATTTGGCAAATACAGCCACACTTGCAGTCGCATTACGGTTTCAAACACTGAAAAATCTTGTCATTGCAGCCAAAATCTTAGTTACAGGTTGATTTATTAAACCTTGGTTTCTATTAGAATTGAAGTTTAATTTAACTTTGCTAATTTTCATAATAAAGATATGTATTAAAAATCAACAAAATTACTAAGGTTAAAAGCTTTTTCTACTTGGAGAATAACACCAAAAGCCTACACGGAACTTCTTCCAAGTTTTGTCCTATATCTTTTTGTTTAGGAAAATGATATGTATATTATACATGTATTTTGTATCATATGAAAATAGTTACTTTTACTATAGCCATTAGTGAAACTTTTCCCTGTTATTTTTGTCCTTTTAAATTGATTGTTTAGTTAAAATACTCAGTTTACAATGGAGTTGGCTGGAGCTGAAGTTGGACATATACCTAAATGTTATGTTATGGATATGTTTAAAGACTTCATTCCCATGTCTGTGTTTTCGGACACACCGCAAGGTAAATAATTTTCATCTTTCGGTGACTATTTACATTGAAAGTTACTTTGGTGGATAGTTAAGCTCACTATTATTTATATCTCGGTTTGACGTGAAGTAGCTGTGATTGTTTGAACGTTATGAGATGTATATATTACTTTAATATTATCACCTAGTAATTTTATGTCCTTGTCCATACTCCTCTGTCATTAAATGATCACCTGTATCATTGTGCTTATTATTGAAATGAGGGTGTTCCTTCATAAAAGAAAAAAATGAGGCCATTCATTATTTTAAACACCTTAGGTTGAAACAAGTGGACCTCATGTGTATAAGCTATGAAATCATAAGTTTGAAATAATCAAAGGAGTTTATGATGCATGTGCATTCTTTTCTAAATTAGTTACGAATATGACCTTCCAAAATTTAAGCTAATCTGTTATAGCAAATCTTTTATTTGGACAATTACATTTCAGAGTAATTGTTCTTACGGAACCGAAATAATACCTTGCAAAGACTTCAAAGTACTCTATGTGTCTTATGCCGAGGTGTACTCATCCTCTTTCAAATACCCATTCTTCCTTAATCGGATGAGATTGTACCTGCAGAAGACCCTCTAACACTCAAGTCAACAAGATGCTCTAACAAGCGGTCAAAGCTGAGATTTAGCTGAGATTTAGTGATTAATGAAAAACATACCTAATTACCTAAAGCCACGTGGTATTTATAATAATTTTTAGGAACTTTACCCGACACATTATGTGGAATCTTATCAAGCCATGGGCATGGAATGGGAACCCATTTATCTATATGGGCCTATTCTTAGATGCCCACCTATTCTGATGGGGCTGGTAAGGCATATATGTAGAAAACATGTTGTTATCTTAAATTTTTTGGTTTGTGTTTCTCAGGTGCTGTTTTTAACAACTAACAATCATTTAAAATATTTAGTTGCCGGATATTATTGGACTGAAATTCCCTATAAAGAGTATTAGGTTTATGCTATTATCTATGTTTTTGGTTGTAAAAATTCCAAGAATGTTTTTCTTCAATTGTCTCTTGTTACGAGGTCGAGAGGTCTCCTTGCTAATGCTTAACAAGTGGTTATTCTAGGGTGTTTCTTTGTTGGATATGGCAGAGAAACTGACAAGTTTATTTAGTTAATATGTTGGCCTTCTATATCTTAGTCTACAACTACAACACTACATGTTATTTTATTCTCTGCTCTTCTACTTTGTTTCTTTCTCTTTTCCCTAAAGTGTTTTTTTTTTCTAGACAGGATTTGGTTGGATATCTAAAGCATCATTAATATTCTCTATCAAAGTTAACTTAGCAAAATGTAAATCCAGCTGTTGAAATTTCTATTGTTTTGTAGGAAAGATCTCTGTGGAGGGAAAAATATTGAATAGGTTTGACATGAGGCCCCATAATCAAAACCTTGAACTCTATGGGAAATTGTGCCGGAAAAGGACAAACAAGTATACGGTCAAAAGTAGACAAATTCAGGTTTTCTACTGGCTCTAGTTCTCCTTATCATGAGTTAGGCAAACAGTTAAATTATCTTTGACTTCTGCATTCTATTTTCAGGTTATTGACATGAGGCCAATGCCAGGGATGATCAGTTTTTCAACTTCTGGCCCCCCTGTAATGGCTTATTCTCCTTCTTGTTACCAATTGTAGTCCTTAATGAATTCATGCTAAGAGAATCCCCTTATTTTGGCAAAATGTCAGCTCATCATCAGTTTATAACTTCCTGATCAAATCACATCTAGCCCTCCCTCTGACCCTTCTTCCCTCTTTTTCAGTTGATTATGAGATAAATGAGATATAGGGTGTTGAAGAGGTGGTGTTGAAGACTATTTCTACAAGCTTGTTATGCAGTTCAATATTTTTAATTAATTTATACTTCAGTTGTAACAGATGTTTGTGTTGGATTAGGAAAAGAAGAAAACTCCTGCTAAAGCAACCGATACAAAGAGAACAAGAAGAGATCGTGGGGAGATGGAAGAGATTGTGTTTAAGCTATTTGAACGACAGTCTAATTGGAGTTTACGAAACCTCATACAAGAAACCGACCAACCTGAAGTATGTGCTTTGAGTAGTTTTACTCTTAAAATTTGGATTTCTTGAATACTTGCACTTTAACAAACTTAAATCTCAAATATCTACGCAAAATGAACTACAATCATAAAAGTTTGTTGCTTATAATGGATATGCATATGTAGTGAATGCTCGTACATGTCCGATATAATAATTTGTGCAATTGAACTAATCTATTCAAGATAGGTTGATAAGTTAATCCAAGTTGTATACCTCATTTTCAGAGAAATTTTGAGAGATTAAGATTATGTTTGTATCATTTATGTTATTTTTATGAGAAATGATGAAGATAATGATGTATGTTGTACTTTTACTGCTTAGTAGGTAAGTCTCCACAAGCCCACACACCATTATAAAACAATATACTTTCAAATTGACATTTATTTGTTTGCGGTTATTAATTTAGTAGAGCCTGTTTTAACTAATGTGGTGGATCTTCACATTTTTACAGCAATTTTTGAAAGATATACTAAAAGACCTTTGTGTCTACAACAACAAAGGAACTAATCAAGGCACGTATGAACTAAAGCCTGAATACAAAAAATCTGGAGATTAAGCGATCTTCAAGTAGGTTTTATTTGTGCTCATCCATTTGTTAACCTCATTCAAATGGTATGTAGCTTACTCATTTCAGTTTCATCATTATGTTCAAGTTGCAAATAAAGTAGCATGCATCTTGTTACAGCCTTTTCTGATTCTTCTGCACGTTTTATTTGCAGATTTTGCTACATTACAATTTATTTGTGTTCCTTGGTTCGAAAGCAGAATTAGATTAATTTTTGAACAATTTACGGTGTTATTGCAAAATTAACAAAAATTACAATGTGAAATTGCTCCGAAACTAGCAAATGGCACGAGAGGTTGAATTGTGTTGTGTTAAATTTCCTAAACTCTTTTTGAAACATAAATAAGTTTATTCAACTTCGAATGCTTGTAAGTCATTGGATGCATTTCTACTACTTCAAAGGTTATTGATGTTTATAGTTAATAAATTTACGCAACTTTGGATACATGCAAGTCATTGGATGCATTTCTACTGTTGCAAAGGTGGTAGATGTTTTTAGTCATTATATTCCTTTGTAGCGCTCATTTTTTGTGCAGTTCGTTGTTTTCTTCTGTTTTGCTTGTAGTTAAGTTCATTGTTTTCTTCTGTTCTACTCACTCGATTGATTCTCATGTTCTCTTTTTTGGTAAGAAAATGTTCTTTCCACTAATCTTACTACACATATCTTCATATGTCGAGAACTTAAATTTCAAAATATT
>Ga0214545_1012493_pt1 | contig 11047 bp, 11 predicted proteins | sample CNSS4metaG_FD_160064 | JGI IMG/M metagenome (GOLD analysis project Ga0214545, IMG submission 160064) | Root nodule microbial communities from cowpea collected in UCLA plant growth center, Los Angeles, California, USA - CNSS4 | ecosystem: Host-associated > Plants > Roots > Nodule | place: USA...
AAAATAGATTCATCATCGGTTATCTAAAGATTATTGCTCAATTAATTATTGTTGTAGATTTGGAAATTAATCAATGTAAAGTCTCAATTAATTTGTTGGAGTTCTCACTTTTAACCAAAGTAAAGTTTCAATTAAAAGTGAGAACTTTTAGATTATCAACAATAAATTCAATCAAAGTATAGTCTCAATGAAATTTTACTATGTCTAATCATGTCTATTCTTTTATCTCCTCACCAAATAAAAAGCTTAATTAATCAAAGTAAAGTCCCAATTAATTTTAGTTAGAATAAATACCTTTAATCAAAGTAAAGTCTCAATTATTGGTAAAAACTCATTGAATCACATGAAAGTTTCCAAATAAAATCAAAGTAAAGTCTCAATTAAATTTAAAAACCCTTGAACTCATATGATTAACATGCATATACATTTAAAATCATTACTTTTTACATGATTCAAAGATAAAAGACATAGATGAATGAAAACCTCAACAATAATAAAAAGAACAAAGAAATTATTTCATTCTAACCTTAGAATCCATAATGAAATTACAATAGAATCAACCCAAGAAGTTTATCACTCAATGAAACACAAAATAAAATAAAAATAGAAGAAGAAAGGAGAGAGAAAGAAATTAGGCCCCCCTAAGGGTTCCTAAATTCCTTGGACTTGGATTGGGCTTTTCTGTTGCTAAAATCTCTCAAATATATTTTAAAATAAAGATAAAGATAAATATTTAAAAATATTTGGAGAGATATAGACTATTTGACAAATATAGTTGGTTGATAATATCAATATCTAATATAATTAAATTAACTAATTAAAGATATATGATAAATTATCACCAATTAATATGTGTATTAATTTTCCAAATCTCCTTAAATTATCTTCTAAATAATCCAATATCTTCAAGATATATTTGTTTGTTGTGGAACTAAAAAGATTCAAGAAGATCTTGTCACATTTAAAAAGATTTGGTAGTTATTATCTTTTAATATTTTATGATATAATTAAACAAGATAATTATTTAAAAATATCAAATATAATATCTAAGATATATTTTTCCCAAATTATCTTCTATCATAAAGATAAAGAAAACTGCAAGGTCCAATTTTTTGTTACTCTCTTCTTGGCTTAGCCAAACTTTTTCACTTTTTCAAGCTTTTCTTGTCGTCTTCATGGAATGCTTGGCTTGGATTTTTGTGATTTTGATAATTTCTTATTCTTGGATTTATCTTTAAGGTGTCATGAAGCTTTAAGCAATTTATTTCCACACCTCTATGAGTTCAACTTAGCTGCAACTGCACTAGCACACCTCAAAATAACCAAAGAACATTTATGCAACTAAAAAGCTATTTTTAACATGTTTTTGTATCTCATGCTCAATAAACCCAATTATAGGAAATCCCAATTAAATCAATCTTTAAGTACAAAAGTTCAATTAAATACCCAAAATTAAACATTAAATGAGGGAAAAAATACGCACTCATCATAACCACACACTTATCCTTTTGCACTCTTGGGAAAAATTGAGCGATTTCAAAACTTGTTCTGAGGTATTTTATTTCACATCAATAGTGGATTAAAGGAATGAACCTTACTTGAGACAAATCAATATTCTAGAAATCAAGTTACCATGCATAAACAAACGGAAAGATTCTATTTTTCACACATGAGTTAATCTTTTGAATTCACAAGACAATCAATTATGAAAGAAAACACTCAAGTTAAATGTGTATTTTCTCACCAAAATTATCTCAAGTGTTTTGCCTTGTGTTTTCACTCAAAATACTCGTACAAGTAAACACTCATAATACTTAACAAGACTATGATGTTCACAAACTTTTAGAAAACATTCATTCAAAGATCATGAGGACTTTTTCAGGTTATAATGGGGCCAAGGCAAAGGTAGGAAAAATTTTAGGATTTTTGGGTTTTTGAAATAATAATGTATAAAGAATAATGGAGCATAGTTTCAATAATGTATAAACAATTTTTCCTTTTGCCATTTTTATTAATTTGTGGGTGAGGTACTTGTTAGTTTTGAAATGGTTGAAAAGCCAAGAAGGGGGGGTTGAATTGGCTAGTTAAAACTTTAGGGTATTTTTGCAAGCTGAAAATCACTTTTTATTGAATCAAATAGATCACCAAGTTAGGATGCAAACAGTACTGAATTGTACACTTTCAGTCGATCAAAAACAGAGTTAATAGATTGATTTTACTAAACAGATTCTTTTCTGGTATAATCAATCGATTGAAACTAAAAAACAGTTGACTAAAATACTGGGAAAAATGCAGAAATGCAAATTTGAATTTTAAACCAGAAACAATGCTCAAGAATGATCAAGATCAGTTCCAAATGATTATACAAACATGCTCAATGCTTCAGATGCTATGAAAACATGCAAGAACATGAAAAAGATGATTAAAGCACAAGTTCTTGAAACTTTAAAGTGAAAATGCAAGAGAGAAAGGTTAGAGAAGAGAGGACACCACAAATTTTTATACTGGTTTACTCAAACCTGAGCTACATCTGGTTTGTCAAGGCAACCTTAGCTTGACTTTGCACTATTTCAAAAGTTTTACAAAGTATCCACCCTTTCACTTCCAAAATATGCAAAAACACCACAAAAGAATTTTGAATCACACAAGAATCACACCAGCACAGCAAGAACCCTCTTGCAGACCTGGAAAACCACCAGGCACACACACAAATCTTGAGAAAGATCAAACCTTAGTGGTAGCACAGCCTTGCCTACCACAAACCACTTTCTCCAAGCTTCAAACCAGGCCAAAAGCTTCAAGAATTGATCCAAGATAAATCTTCAACCGCTGCAACACCTATGATCACGAAGGAGAGAGTTTCCACAAGTTTCCAGAACCAAATCGTGCTCTAAAATGATCAACAAACCTCTCTTTCGAAAATCACAGCTTTTACAGTCAAACTGTTACAAAATTCAATAGGTTGATTTTCAAATCAATCGGTTGATTTCACTTGACTTAAGTGAAATTAGTGGATTAAAAACTAAATCAATTGATTGAATTTGTTGCAGTTTAAGACTACTGCAGTCAACCTTTTAACCTGTTCAAAAACCATTCAACAGATTAAAAGAGACATTTTAACCTGTTGGAAAACCATTCAACAGATTAAAAACACAACAAAGACCAAACTACATCTAATTAATGCTTTAAGGTCTACAACATGAATTACAAACTACAAGTATACTTTCTTAATGATGTAACTAGATGGAGAGCACACATTCCAGCCTTGATCACCATGGATATCATCAAATCTCCTTTCCTTCATCAATGTAGACTTCATTTCAATGGTTATGGCTTCAAGATAGTTCAAAAGAGCTTCATTCAATCTTCATCAAATCTTCAAGAAGCAAACCACCTTGGCTTCTCATGTCAACAATCTCCACCTGATTTGATGAAGCCAACCTCTATTCCATCTATCTTCTTCTATCTTCCATTGCAAAAGTGCTTCTTTCATTTGTTGGAAACCAATTGATGAAGTAACACCTTAGTTTGAAGCTTGTGAACCTAAAAAACATTTTATAGCAGCAATACACACAAGCTAGCAAGTATACAACTGTGATCATGCTCCCCCTATCAATAATATGGGTTCAAATTCAGATTTGATTATTGATTCCAATTTTAATGTTTAGTTTTAATGTGATCAATTATCCATTTTCCAATTGTTCTAATTTTTCTCCCCCTTTGGATTCATCAAACAGAACAAATGCATAAAGATAACAAGCATTGCATATCATTTGGTTGATACTGGAATAGAATACAGCCAACAAAAACTGAAAACAGAAAACATATGCATAAAGCTGATACAATCAGCCGACTGAAATGAAAAACAACCAACTGAAACAGACAGAACTCAAACTGAAAAATCACAAACACAAGGATACAATGCATGATCCTAAACAACCACCACACTCAGTCATCGTAAGGGTCATTTCTGGTCTAGAATGAGTGGAGCATATCATGCATATCATGGATTTGGCCATCCAATGCATTGAACCTCTCATATGCAATAGTTGTGATGTTCATGTTGAGACGCATTAAGCTCATGCAGCTGGTTCAGCACCATCCTCTCAAAATCTGAGTACATAGGGCCTCTATCCTCTAGAGGATTGTTGGGAATCAAGTCCATGGGTCCAGCAGTTGGTTCTTCCTCTTGATTTGCACCACTTGCACCGGCTTCATGGTCATGTGCACCACCAACAACAGCTCTAGCAACTGTCCATCTATTTCCCACCTTGATAAAGCCCATTTTGTGCAGATTTTGGTTGGAGGTATGGTTCAATAGTCCAGTTGACTCCTCTAGCGCATTCTCTACATCAATACCAAAGTATTCAATGAATTTAGACACCAAAACCACATATGGAAGCCTAAAATCTATGAGCCTCTTGGCCTTGAGCATGTGATCATGAAACACATAGATCCAGTCCACTTGAATGTTGTGTTGAATGCAGTACATAAGTATCAAATCTCCCTTATTCAATGTTGAATGGTTGCTACCACGTGGAACAAGGATTTTTGTGACAATCATACCAAGTAGCCTTTGATCCACCTTGAGACCACAAACATGGAAGTGTTTGATTTCAGGAATAGGATTTCTCAAGCATTGGCCATAGTATTGCATCTTGTTGAATTCTGGAACTAACCCCAATTTCACCTTTAGTGAAAAACACCTTTACCAAGTCTGGATAGATTTTCCCAGAAATTTGAAGGAAAGACTTCAACTTTTGATGCTTTAGTTGGTTAAATAGGCTCTCAAAGCCTTCAACCTTCAACCCTTAGCCATGAGAACCTCTGCACCTTAGGAATGTTGATCTGCTTCTTGTTCATCTCAATGAGGAACACTTGAATGTTGTCCTCATGATCCTCAAACCATGTTTCAATTCTTCCATGACTTTCATGATTTGGAGACCTTGGAGTAGGAGGAGTGGAGTGCTCATCATTAGATTGGGTAGCTCTTTGGGAACGACGAGGCATGATGAGTGTTGGTGTAGCTGTTTCTAAGAGATGTATGATGCAAATGTAGCAACACAAGTCCAGTATTTATAATTCAACAAACTGATTTTCAGAAACAGTTGATTAAATGGTGTAGATTTGTCTAATTAATTCATTTTACGTTACCCAAATCAATTTAATGCAGTCCAAAACAGTATCTCGTGCATTCATGATGTTTCCAAATCTCCTTAAATTATCTTCTAAATAATCCAATATCTTCAAGATATATTTGTTTGTTGTGGAACTAAAAAGATTCAAGAAGATCTAGTCATATTTAAAAAGATTTGGTAGTTATTATATTTTAATATTTTATGATATAATTAAACAAGATAATTATTTAAAAATATCAAATACAATATCTAATATATTTTTCCCAAATTATCTTCTATCATAAAGATAAAGAAAACTGCAAGGTCCAATTTTTTGTTACTCTCTTCTTGGCTTAGCCAAACTTCTTCACTTTTTCAAGCTTTTCTTGCCATCTTCATGGAATGCTTGGCTTGGATTTTTGTGATTTTGATAATTTCTTATTCTTGGATTTATCTTTAAGGTGTCATGAAGCTTTAAGCAATTTATTTCCACATCTCCATGAGTTCAACTTAGCTGCAGCTGCACTAACACACCTCAAAATATTCAAAGAACATTTATGCAACTAAAAATCTATTTTTAACATGTTTTTGTATCTCATGCTCAATAAACCCAATTATAGGAAATCCCAATTATATCAATCTTTAAGCACAAAAATTCAATTAAATACCCAAAATTAAACATTAAATGAGGGCAAAATACGTAGTCATCAATCCTCTTAGTCTCCCAAAGGCTGATGACTTAGTTGTAATTGGGTCATCATTACAACTTGAAATAAAACTAAACCAGAGCCCATTAATTCATTAAACCAAAACATAATTTGGTAAGCCAATTTTACAATGAGTTGGACAATATTTAAACAAATTAATAACTTTAAAAAATAAAAATAAAAATAAGTGCAGCAAAATGGTGCATTAGTCCTTCTCCATTTGAGTTATGATGCAAATTCTTATCATACCCTCCTTCTTCGAAGTTTCGTCCCGAATATTAAGGCTTTATTTTTCTACTAGTTTTAATATAAGTTTATTATGATCTTGTGAAGGACTTTATTTTTCCATAACTTGAAACTAATTCTCTTCCTCTAGGATCAAGTTCAACTTAAATATATTCATATTTGTTCCTTTTCAGTTGTTGGAATCCGTGGAGCACCTCTCTTGCAAACACTACCCCACGTTGATATGTAACAATAAATAATTCCATGCGTTGGGTTTGACGAATTTGCTTCTCATCAGCGGACCAAATGCATAATAAAGTATTGTGAACAAGCTTTCTTTTGAAACATGGAAGCTGGTGTGTTTCATTCACTTCCTTATCCCTTTGTTCCTGTAAAATGACATAACAAACTATAAAAGAAAAAATATTGACAAATAAATTTTCCATCATCTTTTTCCCTACTTCCTTTTCTTTTTCTTCATTTTCCATTCCTTCTGCAATTTCTATTGCTTCTTTCTCTATTCTTTCTTTTTCTATTTTCTCCTTAAGCCTATGTCAATCCTTACTAACTTATCTTGGTGTCATAAATTTCAACTTCATTTTATGTCCCTCGTGCATCAAATAAAGGGAACATTCATCAAGATTTACACTAGTGGAGATTTGATATTTTACCTCATCTTATAGGCTTCGGTTTTGGCGGAACCGAAGCCTATAAGGAGGCGGTGACAATTTTGCAATTTCATCAACCTATATTGCTTTGGTTCTACAAACAATCGATGCCGTAGGCAGTTTTACACCTCGGTTCATTAAGAACCGAAGCCTATTAGGCAGACTAAAAATGAAAATTTTAAAATTGCCACTAGCGAGAACACATTTGGCTTCGGGTGCTTTTGCACCGAGGCAATATTGGGTTGTTTTAGGCCTCAGTTGAAATAGAACTGAAGCCTATAACCCTGCCCAGAAACCCTAATTTAATAATTTCATCAGCGCCGCCTCTTTTGGCTTCGGGTCCCCTTTCACCAAGGCCATTGAGCCACTTTAGGCCTCGGTTCTTTGAATAACCGAGGCCATAAAGCCTGTTAAAATCCCAAATTCGCGAACCCCGATCATTATTCATCGTTTTTCCCAATTCTCTCTGCATGAACGTCGCGCCGCCATATGCCACCACCAGTTTCGACGCTGTCGCCGACCAGCTGTCCTCGTCGTCCGTGGGTTTTTGTCACCTTCATCTCCTCATCCATTTCTTTCTACCGCTCTATTTCTCTCCAAGCCACCTGCACCTCCATCAGACCAGCCACCATTCACGAAGCCATTGCAACACCTCATCCACGAAAAACGCAGCAGGTCCACCATGCCTCGAAGGAGAAGAACGAAACCTCCACTACAGCGCCTGGAGTCAAACGAAACGCAGCCCACCATCGCGCCTGAAGTCGAACACCTTTGACAAAGTACTCTTCCACGTTCACACGAAGCCTCTCCAGAGAGTCTACCTCCTGCAACTATATCATCAACACAGATCTGCATAAACGATGTTTACGCAACCAACTAAAACGCGCATCCGACAAATTTGGAACGCTGGGAAGCAGATCTGGAATGTCGGGAAGCAGATTTGGAATGCTGGGAAGCAGATCTGTGGCTTCGGTTTAGGCATGACCGGAGCAGAAAAATGCCTCTATGGCTTCGGTTGACAACCGAGGCCAAAAACAACCCTTTTCGCCTCATCCCAATATGACTTAGTTCTAAAACCAGGGCAGAATATCAAAAACAATCAGGGCCAAAATCCCTTACTGCACTGGTGTTAGTGTTTTAAAACGAAGACATGCCCATCCCAAAAGAAGATGGGAGGAGTCCATGGGAGCAATATCACATAATACTTTTATCACAAATTTCTCGGTAGTGAATTTGATCCATGCTTGATTCGGATGAAAGCTTGTTGGTAACTTGAGTTTCTCCACCAATCGTTTGCTCAAAACAATGTTGTCGCTTCCGTAATCTAATGCAACTAAACATGGGTTGCCTTCAATTAAACACCTTGTATAATAAACTTCCATTACTATTCCAAATCTAGTGAGCTAGCCTATCAATACCAAATGATGTGAATCCAGAAGGGTGGATTTGTTTTATGGATCTATCTAGATTGTAATACTAATAAGCAAGAAATTTGAGAAATTATTTAAAACGAGAAAATAGAAATAGATAAGAAGATGTAGTGGAAATTGATAGACGTCACACTTCCAAGAATTGAAGATAAGCCTAAGAGTTTAAACACACAAAGGGAAGAAAGGCCTTTGATAAAACTCAAGGATTCTTGAATCACTCAAGAACTTAGGAGAATCACTCTTAGTTAGATAGAAGAGAAAAAACTAATATTTTCGGAATAAAACTCTACCTGTTTCATTAATTAAAATGGTTCAGCTTATATAGAAGCTTCAACCACTAGTATTACAAAAGACACAAACATTGAAATTACATCGCACTTAAAACTATTAACGATCCTACTACCTAATGGTTGATTGTAACTCAAATTATGGCAACCCAAAAGAACCAAAAACAATTCAGCCAAGCATCCGCTTGGTCTCGCAAAGGCAAATGCCTAAGTTGCAATTGGGTCATCATTACAACTTGAAATAAAACTATAACAAAGCCCATTAATTGATTAAACCAAAACACAATTTGGTAAGCCAATTTTATAATGAATTGGACCATATTTAAACAAACTAATAACTTTAAAAAATAAAAATAAAAATAACTGTAGCAAAGTGGTGCATTAGTCCTTCTCCATTTGAGCAATCATGTGATTCATATCATACCCTCCTTCTTCGAGAAGATTTGTCCCGAATCTTAAGGCTTTATTTTTCTACTAGTTTTAATATAAGTTTATTATGATCTTGTGAAAGACTTTATTTTTCCACAACTTGAAACTAATTCTCTTCCTCCAGGATCAAATTCAACTTGAATATATTCATATTTGTTCCTTTCCAGTGGTTGCAATCTGTGGAACACCTCTCTTGCCAACAGTACCCCACCTACCTCGATATGTAACAATAAATAATTCCATGCATTATGTTTGACGAATTTGCTTCTCATCAGCGGATCAAATGCATAATAAAGCATTGTGAACAAGCTTCCATTTCAAACATGGAAGCTGGTGTGTTTTAATCGCTTGCTTATCCTTTTGTTCCTGTTAAATGACATCACAAACTGTAGAAGAAAAAACATTGACAAATAAATTTTCCATCATCTTTTCCTCTAGTTCCTTTTCTTTTTCTTCATTTTCCCTTCCTTTTGTAGTTTCTGTTGCTTCTTTTTCTATTCTTTTTTTCTATTTTCTCTTTCAGGCTATGTTGATCCTTACTAACTTGTCTTGGTGTCATAAATTTCAACTTCATTTTATGTCCCTCATGCCTCAAATAAAGGGAACATTCATCAAGATTAAGTGTTTTAAAACGAAGCCATGCCCATCCCAAAAGAAGATGGGAAGAGTCCATGGGAGCAATATCACATAATACTTCTTTCACACATTGTCCTGTACTGAATTTGATCCATACTTGATTCAGATGAAAGCTTGTTGGTAACTGATGAAGGATTATGTTGTTCCTTTTTAAGATTATTGAATATGGTGAGGAGTTGTTTAAAGAAAACTCAAGGAAATCCCCACTGGACATTAAGATAGCAAGCTATCTAGATGTGAAGGTTCCTTTCCAAGAGTTCAATAGGAGAAGAGATAGTTTAAGGTGCTTAGAAACGAAAATAGCAAGAACAAAACCAAAAACGAAAATGCATTGAAAGAAGAACAAATAAAATGGAAGAGAAGATAGCAGTGGTGATGGAAGTGGAACACGCCACTGATGAATGCATATTTTTGCCCTCATTTAATGTTTAATTCTTGGTATTTTAATTGAATTTGTGTGTTTAATTCTTGGTATTTAATGTTCAATTTTGCTAAAGATGTTGCTGATGAAGAAATTAAAGATTCTCACAAAAACATATCTACTGATGGATATGTTGACGATGCTCAATGTGAATATAAAGTTGTACTCGTTGATGAGGATATGAGTACAAATGATCATTTTCAAGAGCAAAGTTGTGAGAACAATACAATGGAGGAACCAAGTGCAGTTGAAGAGCCAACAGTATTCGAAGATGCAGCTGAAGCATCTACTATTGCAACTGACTTGGTTAATGATGAAGCAGTAGAGTCAACAAAGGTGAAAATTTTTGCTCAGAAGATCAGATTATGAGGATTACTGATGATACACTTAATGCACCTGATGATGCTCAAATTGAGTTGAAGGCACACACTCCACACATCAAGTTTGTTGATGTGAATGATGCCAATAAGTTTTCAGTGGTTATCTTTGTTGACATGGGTGTAGAAAAAGATGAAAGGTTGCTGCAACAGGTAAAAAGCTTAGATTCAAATCCTTTTGAAATCATTGTTGATAGAAAAGTTAAATTGCATGCATATTTGTTTTCTATTAACAATGATTTCAAAAGGATTTGAATCTAAGCTTTTTACCTGTTGCAGCAACCTTTCATCTTTTTCTACACCCATATCAACAAAGATTACTGATGATGAATCTATTTTAAAAAAGCAATGGAATCAATCTATTTTCTTTACTATTGTTTTTATTTCTTTTTATCTTTTAAATTTTATTTCTATCTTTGTTTATCTTAATCCCTTATATTTTTATTTTATTTGACTAACTCATTTGTATAGTTTTATAAGAACTAATTTGTTAAAAATCAATTTCGTGTTCGTTGGGAGACGACTTAGGGTTACTTTACCCTTTCTATTTTCTTGACTACTATCTCAGCAATATTGAAGTTGCTATAGTTTAGTAGTATTAATTTGATCACGTCAACGACAGCGTTATCAGCCACTCATAGAGGGGGCAAAGCCAAACCAAGCTCTAGAGATAAGTGTATGGTGCCGCCACTTGCATAGCAAGATAAGGCAAGAGTTTTTCCTCTCCTTGGGAGGAGGGATAGCTCACAA
>Ga0214545_1012495_pt1 | contig 11047 bp, 10 predicted proteins | sample CNSS4metaG_FD_160064 | JGI IMG/M metagenome (GOLD analysis project Ga0214545, IMG submission 160064) | Root nodule microbial communities from cowpea collected in UCLA plant growth center, Los Angeles, California, USA - CNSS4 | ecosystem: Host-associated > Plants > Roots > Nodule | place: USA...
TCTGAAAAAAAAAAAAAACATAAAAACCATGCATGGGGAGTGCGTCTAGTAATTACTTCCATCGAATTTTCCAAGTTAACCCCACAAAAAATGGAAAAAGAAATAGACAAAATTACAAAAGAGGGTACCTACCTCAGCTTTGGGGCTTTGGAGAAGGACATGGTCCTGTGAGAATCCGGCAGAATCTAAAAAATCGGGAAACGGTTTTTTGGAGAAAAGCATGCACAGAGTCAACAGCCTCAATAGTTCCTCTAAGTCAGCTACAACTTCAGGGCCTTTCAACTCCACACAACCACTTCCACCATACACACTCGCAACTGCCAAATCACCCTGCAAGTGTCGTCTCCAATTTCAAACCTAAAAATTCAAATCCACGACAAGATAATGGGGAAATTGAGTCGACCTGTTTGCGCATGAAGGAATTGATGCCGAAGGCCAAGTCTGCGATTGGCCATTTCCCAATAGTCTCCGAGTAAGTGAATCTCAGCGTCTCCGACAACGTCACGATCGATTCGAACAGATTCGCCGGCGCCTGAGCTGGCCTCACCCTCAGGGTCCGCGCTCTCGACCACTCCTCTTCGGCCTTCTTCCTCCGCCTCAACAAGAGGTACAGCGTCACCGCCGCTCCGGCAGCCGTCGCCATTGCACCGGCGGTCATGGAAGCGACAGAGAAGAAGAATGTGCAGAGAGAGGTTAGGCATAACAGAAGGAAAATGGAGACATAAATTGGGGTTTGGAATATGGCTTGAGTGTGTGAAACAGAAACGTGTGAAAGGAAGTGAGAATGTTCCTTTCTGGGAACACGAAGCTCAGTTGCATTTCTTTGATGCAAAGATAACATGCCAAGACCATTAGCCATGGATCTTCTGCAGTTTCAAAATAACTCTACCACAGGGAAGCTTAAGTTTATGTTATCTTTCTAATAATATTAATTAATTAATTAACTAAAACATAAACCAGTGGTTATAGAAGATCTTCTAAAACAACACCTGTCCTTAATTAAGGTTAACTAGATTCTTTTTCATAAAACCCTTTTTCAATTTTGTTAATTCAATTTATTTTTAAAAAACAAGTTTGTTGGGCCTTGTATATTTTAGCGGACAGGTCATTTCCTCCTCTACTTCAATAATTTCAATGTTTATTCTCATAATTTTTTATATTTAAATGTATAATTTAAAATATAATTTTTCATATTTTAAATTAAACGTTTTAAAATATAAAATAAAATATATATGAGAATACCGGAAGAAATTTTTGGAGATTCAGGAAGAACGGCCCAAGTGTACATTGAGCTTTTTCTAGGCCCAATCACTTCCTTCCTCAATGCATTGACTATGCTTGGGTGTGCCTATGATAAATCATTATTTTATTTTAAAATTAAATACATTATTTTAATATACTTAATTTGAATAATTTTTAACTCAACTAAAACACATGTCTAAATTAGTTTATGATAATAATAATGATTTATGTTAAACGGGTGTTATTGATTAAAATAACTTGAGATATGGTTTTTAAACACCCAATGGAACTGAAGGTAATTATGGTCATGTCACTTTTAATTAATCCGAATTAAAATTGTTTTGTCAGATATCAGATAAAGTAAATAGAAGAATTTTTGTAGTCAACAGAAAGGTTAATGAAAAAAATCCAAACCAACAATACTGAAAACATTAACATTATTCTAAATATCAACCCAACTAATTATAGTGTATTTTAGCTAAAAGTAACTTTAATTTAAGCTAACTGAGAAATGTATTTGGGGACATTAGCAAGACAAATCATGTCAACTTTGATAAATAAATTAAAAAAATCCATTTAATATGAATTGAAAAATATCCTATATTGATATTTTTAAATCATTAAATGTTATTTAGTATTAAATTATTTTATATTTAACAATAATGGAAATTCAATCAGTTTAAATAATTTATTTAAATAAAAAATTTAAAAATAAAGTAACTCAAAATAAAATCTATTCAAATTAATCCCAATTGGTAAAATTCTATATTTAAACAAATGGTTAGAGTTCTAATATTCACACGAATAGAAATTGAACTATATACTATTGGGTTTAGGATAAAGTAGATAAATGTCAATTAAAAAAAATGTTTTGACGAAGATAAAGTAGATAAATGTCAATTAAAAAAAATGTTTTGATACAACTAGAGGTGGAGATAAAAATATATGAATATTTAAATATCTTTTGTTTTATCGTCCTGGATAATGTAAGTATTCACGTTGGTATTTTTGAAATGTTAACAGACAGTAAAAGACAAACCAAGATATTAAAAATGATAAGAAAGAAAATTTGTGGCATGTGTGAGTAAAAGAATGCCAGGAATAGCATAGCAGCTTCATTTTGAATTCAGAATCTTGTAGGAGTCAGGTTTATGCAAAAATAAACTTTTCCAACTTATTTTATTTTACTTCTCCTTTTCTCTTTTCCAAAGCTCTTCAAAGCAATATGCTGTGGGGAATTACCGATTGCTCATGCCTATAACAATGTCACTTTTGCTTCTTTTTTTTTCTTGCAGAGAGATCAGAAATAAAATATAATTACATATTTTTTTAAAATTAAATATGATTCTGGTTCTTTTAAATTTTAGTGAAAATTAAAATTAGTTCATCTTAAAAATTTTAGACCAATTTAGTTTTTTTAACCACATTTTTATAAGTTTATTTAACGTTTTAAATGTATTTTATGATATCATTCAACTAATATTGAGGTGAAAATATGTCAAATAATTGTAAACAACTCAAATGTTATGAATGAAACACGTTTAATAAATTTAACAAAATTTAGTTAAAATAGTTAGATTCACGTACTTTTAAAGATAAAAAACTAAATTAGGTCAAAAAGAAAGACTAATTTTAATTTTCACTGTAAATTGAAAAAAACATATTTAACCAATTTTTCTTTAACAAGTAATTCGAATTTTTACTTTTTCTTTTATTTCCGTGTATTCTATTATTCTGTCTTAACCAATTTTTGAATTGATGACCTCGCGAAGTGGGCCAGTAGAAAATTTCCAAGGGCTCCTCATGATCAATGTCCTAAAAACAATAATTAAGCAAATAACTAAATAGAGTTGCATAGACTTCAATCGCCACCCTGACCCACAATTCCTCAAATTTCTTGTGCTGGATTTTGAATTTCCAGGACATTGTTGACCTGCATATTGGGCCATGAGAGCTTCAAATTAATTAATTAATTATATCCAATAAAAATTGTACCACTTTACCCTGCTGCAATTTGTCCTATGCAAAACAAAGCCTATCTTGGAAGTTGCAGTTGTTAAACTCAAAACAAGGGTTCGGTTACCAATGTCTAAAGCAATAGTACCACCAATTATTCCATTCAAACTTTACACTCCTAACATTTAATATCTTACTTCAACACTTTAAATGTACAAAACAAATCTCTCTCGAACAAACAAAAAATAAATAAAAAATCACTGGCCTATTCTAACTAACGAATGGTGATGCAAAAACTGTAGTGCAAACATGGAATTTGGAGAAGGAATGAAGCTGTTTAAAGATCGAGTGCAGAACCAACTTGAAGCAGGACAAACTAACTTTCCTCTTAAAGCCACTGCACCAAACGTTGTTACATTTTTCACCTAAGCCTCAACCAATGCATGATAACGAAGATGACGCTTTTGTAAACTTATACACTTTTTCTTTGTAGTTTTTATCATTACAGAAATTCATTCAGTTTACTAAACTATCTATATTCCCTTCTTCCTTCAAGTGTCAAAATTCTTGAGTGTAACGTGTGAACTTCTTTTATCAATATGTTATAAGGAAAGTATTAGAAAGATTAAAAAAAATTGTGATTCGGTTGCAATAGGTTCAACCAAACCACTGGGTAGTGAAGAAGCAACTTTAGCAGGTAATTTCCGAAGAGAAAAAGGTAGGAGATGCATTGTAAACGGCACCCATAATGAATTTTGAGGAGAAGATGAAAACATGATACGTTGTTTTGAACAAAAGGACAGAGGTAGGACCTATAATATGATTTCAGTGTATTTTTTAACCTACTCAGAACACCTTTTTCATTCCTAGCTTCAACCGGGCATTATATGTGTGGGTCACCCCTACTTGAACGCTCCCATCTCATCTTCACGGGTAATTTCTCCTTCAATTTAAGGACACTGTACCAAAATAATATTGCAATCTACCTACCACAACACCATAACCTTCAAACCTCTACGAACCCTTCATGTATTTTCTACCCTAATTGTCACGTTTCGCTGCACAAGTGTATAACGGGTTTCATGTACCAGGGGTGCTTGCTTTTCATGAACGTTTTGTGAGTTTCTAATTTTCCACAACGCCCTCACAAACCTCAACAAATAAAACAATGCTTGAAGTGGATACTGAAAGATGAATCATTAAAAGTGGCCAGAATAACGGGTAGATGGCTTAATCAGATTACACAATTGATTCAACATCTCAGATTTAATATTTTTTACAAAACAATCTTTGGAAAACAACCTCTGAACTTCTTAATTGTCACAGTGGTGTGAAGTTCTATTTTCAGCCTAACATGTTACTACTTACTAGTTGTTGAATGTTGCAACAAATGGTAGGAGGCGGTGGAGAATGGCAACAGCAACTTGGTTAATCTAACTAACATCAGAGGAACATAATATATCATCATATAAAATAGGGTATTTAGTTGGATTTGGGTTTAAATTTGAACGAGAAAAGAAAAAAGAAACGTAAGGGCCAAATGTCCTTCCCTAATACTTCTCAATCAGTGCCATTTGGAGAGAATAACGTTAACCTCTCCATATCTCTAAACTTGTCTGTTCCCACCAACTGATCCAATGTCGAATATCTCCTCCGCAATGGTTGCTATTTTTCCTTAACCTCTGCATCTCTCGAAAACCAACGAAAGGGAACCACCTTCCGTATTTCTAATAACCCCTATTCGCGTTTTGTCCTCGACTTCCAATATTCGCGCTATCATATCACTCTCAAAATGGGGAGAATGGGACAAGACTCAGACCCCAAGTCCAAGTTGGTATTAGAGATTTGCTCCATTTCCACGCGTTCTGTTGTGTGTGTTCATCATAAACTTCTCTCAGAATCAGCTAACACAACTTTCGTTGACTGGTATTGCATTCTTGGAGTAAGTTCTTTACCTTTCTTGTTCAAACAAACCGTATATAGGTTCTCTTTTATGATGCAAACTTTCTCCATATTGGGTTCTCATAGGTGGAAGAAAATGCAGGGGTGAATGCCATTCGTAAGAGGTACCATAAACTGGGTAGGTTTAACTGCTTCTGTGGCTATGTGAAATCTGGCATTCTCTCTCTTTTGTGAATAATGAGAAGCTTCTTTTTTTTCGTTTTTTTTTTCTTTTGCAGCCTTACATGTTCACCCAGATAAGAATAAGCACCCCAAGGCTGAAACTGCTTTCAAGCTCGTTTCTGAGGTATTTCTGTGATGTTTTCTTTTCTTTTAATTGGTTAGCCGCTAAGCCTGCAGGTAACATAACACCGAAACAATGAACATTTATCTTCTGTTGATTCTAAACTTTGAAGGTGTCATCAACACCCCCATGTAGACATATACCATAAATTCCTTCCCAAGTCTGAGTATAGTCGAGGAATACAATCTCATCCCCCTGCCACCCTTTTTCTTGTAGGCATATGCATGTCTATCTAACGCAGCAAAGAGAAAAGCCTTTGACTTGGAGAGATATAAGCATTTCTGCATCGAGTGCAAAAGAATTCCGTATACATCGAGTAATGTCCCTGTCAATTCAGGGGGACCAGGTTTTAGGGCATGGAATATCATCACCAGATCAAGATCTTTTAAACTTTGGAGAAATATTAGGGAAATGAGAGAAAGATTCATGGACGAGGCTAATGTGATAGAGAACTGCTTGCGAACAAATTCAATGTCAAGGAAAGAATCTCCAGGCCAGAATCCGGTTGGGTTTCTACCTAGAAGCAAGTCGCTTCATAGATTTGAGAAAGAAACCCCTGTTTTCAATCCGTCGGATTATTTGTACCAAGGCTACCCTCACCTGAGGAGCAATATTTACAAGAATTCTTCAACTTTTTGGTACTTGCAGAGAAATAGTATGCTACACAATGAAAAGGGAGGAGCGCTGCATGCCTCACCTGTTTTTGAGATCCAATCTAGGAGTTTGTTTGCTAGCAAATTCGCTTTTGTCCCGTCAAAATGTTAGTTAGAAAGATTTTTTCTTAACGCAATGTGATTGTCAGCCTCTGGCTTCTTCCGATGATTAATTGCATTTCGTTTGAAATTGTCCTGATATATAATATATGCGTCTTATTATGAAACTCCCAGGCGTAACATATGCATTGATTAAATATATATATATATAAGTTAGACAACATAGCTTGAAAAATTAAATTGAACAGTAAAACACCGTAAGAACAACACATACATGTACTACAATACACCGTCTGGTAACATTGCCTGGGTTGCAAAATTGCTGCATTAAATATGCAAAAGTAGATCATTATACATCAAGTAATTCTGGTTGTCAAAATAACGGCATCAGCTTTCCCAGTCAAAATTTAGTTTTTGCCTTTCAACTCGTTTTCTACAAATTCAGAAAAAAGTAGATCGTTACTGCCTCCACATCATAACTTGGCTACTGATATCTTGTACCACGCCTGTCCCCTTGAGATATAGTCCATAGTCCCCCTTCTCCATACAAGACAATCATTGGTTTGCTTGTTCTTTAAGCTTCGGGTTCTTGAGAACTCCGCGGTCAATTAGAGGCTTTAGTTCTTTTTCAACAAGTTTTTGCACTTTCATATCTGGGGATTCTAAAAATGCTGAAACAATCTTGCAGCTGGAATCATATTGACATGACAAAAAGAAGACGTAAGAAACCAATCCTTTGCACCCTAATTTCATTGGTGAATAATCTGAACTAAAAAGTAAATGAAACTTACCTATGGCCATGCGCCCATAACTCACTCTTCCCTTTAAAAGCCTTTTCCCATAAGGTGGAAGCAAAGTTGGGGCAATCCAAAATCAGTTTTCTAATGGTCCGACTAGAATGGAAATTTTCAAGGACATGCTCCTCTTGTGAATCTGCTGGTTTAGGCATTGCTGCAAGAGAAGCTACTGCGTCGTGGAGAGAATTTATCTTATCATCCAAAGTTGGGCGCATTATGCCCTCAGAACCCCCTGTCGCAACCTGCATGTGCAATTAAATTTAAATAAGAACGCAATACTTGGTAACAAATTTACAGAAATCAACATCCTCTTTATTACCTCATACAAAATCTCCTTGCCAAAATTTGACCGTAGCAGTTCTCCCACGCTCTCAATACATACATCAAGAAGACTCTGCAAAGCAAGTTACAATAAAACAACATTTTAGGCACAACTTCATAATTCGCCAGGGTTTGAATTCACGTATAGTCAAAATCCGTACAAAACACAGGTGAAACATGTAAAAAATCAAATAAACTACTGGAATAAAAGCCAAATCAACCTACATCTGCAAGTCCACTCTTGATCAATAGCTCCTGCCTTCTAACAATTGGATCTTTTTTCCCACTCTCAGCTAGGTCAGAATCATCCACAGAAATCTTATCTATATTAACTTCATCCACTGCCATGTCTTCCTCGGATTCTTTGTCACCAAGTGAAACCTTCGTAGTTTCAGTAAGAGAGCCAGCTTCTGACTGATCCTGTTAGCATGAAAAATGAAGAATGTGACAAATGTAGTGACTTCTAAATAACAAAAGACCATAAAAAGATAGATTAAAGAAATAACCTTCAGAGATAGAGAAGGTATAGATAAACTCAGAGTAGCAAGATCATCAGGACTGAAATAGCGTGAACTATTAGGATGTAATAATTGGAGTAAGGGTCGCCTTCCATTCTGTAAAACTCAAAAGTAAACAATAGAACTTATAAAATTACAACCAGAAAACACAATAAACATATAGATATCATGAGAAGGATCTAAGAAGTGTTCTATTAATTGATGAAAATTATATTCGCTTCTCCTTCATACTGCTTGTAAACATCAAAGGTAAAGTACAGTTAGACAAACCTTATCCAGAACAAGCTCCTTTAGTACTGACTGAAGCTCACGAATGATAACCTGCGGCATAAATGATTTACTGCTTACAAATATTGACTATTAATGAGAAAAACAGAATCATAACAAAACCAAACAAACCTTTGTTATCAGTTTTGTGTCATCAACAACTGAGAGGATGCAAACCAGCACCTGAAAAATTGATTATACAAATTTATTCATACAGAAAATCTGAAGGTAACTTAATATGAAAAACTAGAAGTTAGGTGCGCAAACATTTTTCACTAATTTTTTATGTTGGCGTTAAAATTATGATTGTTACTATACTATACAGCTTAAATAAAGCTGCTTTCTAGGTATATGCACCTAGCATAAGGGGTTGAGTGTTATAGGGTATACCTTTCCCTTGTAATGTAATCCTCTATAACACATCAGCTGAGAGCAACTCATTGACTTTTATCATTAAAGTTGGAAATATGTCAGTCTAAAACAAGTTCTAAAGTAAGAGTCACAAATACAACTACATATGAGAAGCAACTATTGAGTCAATACACTTCCCAGCTATTGAGGAACATGAGAAGCATATAAATAAGTGATAGGTCCGTCGTGTCGTTACCATACTTTAGAAAGCCAAGAATCAAGAGAATGAATTCACACAAGCAAAGTGGGGTTAATATAACAAAGAAGAGAATGGATTCTCTGCATTGACATTACCACTGCATGAGATCCTACTCCTTTAATAAATTTTACCAATATTAGTTCTTAAGAAAATAGAATTTAAGTATAACTCAATTTTACAAAACCGGTTTGCAAGATCTTTTTGAATCTACTAATATTCTATAATTTGGTCCTATCTCTAGTCCATATGGACATTTTAACACATCCTGTTATGTTGAAGACCGGACATCTCAGAAGTGAGACTTCGGAGAAACTCAAGTGACACGTCCTCTTATAATATATTTCTATAATAAAAGTGAGACTGCAAATTAAAGAGTGGACCTTAACATGACTATCTCATGTTTTTTTTCACTAGAGAAAATTCATTTCCAACAAACAAGATACAACGTATAACAAATTAGTTGTACAAATGTGGGTAGATGTTTGGCAGAAGAAGAATAAGAGAGGAAGTTATGGAATATTTCTAGACAAGGGGAAAGAGGAAAGGTGTACAATTATTCAGAACTTGTTTTGGTGTTGGCAGGTGTTGGTGCTCTCTTTTAAATAGCCACCATCGTTTGAGAGAATTCCAGTTTTAAATTTCAGAACAAAAAAAAATGCGCTAAATAACCACAGAAACTCATACATACAAACGTGCATGTCTGTCTGAACCCTAGATGTTTTGAAAAAACAAATCCCTATCAAATTAGTTAGGTTCATATATGGTTCACAGCTATTTCAAAAAAAATTATATATTTAATTTAACTGTGAACTGTGTCACCAGGTCAAATACTTTTTCCCTTTTAATCTGTGCCCAGGGATAGACGCCAGTATGACTGATTTGAACTTAGATAAAGGCACAACTAAACCATGAATAGGCTGGACCAACAAAAAACATAACCTCACAGTCAAATTACTCACCATGCACCCATATTGATGATAAGCTGTTTTGTCCACGTGCCCTTTTAATCCTTTGATAATCTTCTTTCTCTCCTATGAATGGAGTGTAAAGAAGACCAATCATATGATGCATTCATCATAAAAAATATTCAACATTTCTATTGATAAGAAAGAAGTTGCTGGGCACACCTTAGCATTTCCATATTTTACACACAGAGTTCCAATTTTGGCTCCATCCTTCGTACCAATCATTCTAACAATGAGTGGACTTGATAACTGTTGGATTATATCTGTGACAGAAGACTTTTAAAAAACTTGATTTAGATACTATTGCCCAAGGTGAAATTTGTTGCAGAAACAAAAGGCGTGAAGAAATATTGGTGAAACGGGAGAGAAGTACCTTGTCAGCAATGCTAAAATATTCCAGCAAGACTCTGTGTAAGATAGAATGGTCAACTATCCCTTTTTCTAGAATTGGCTGAATCACTGATGTCATATGTCGCAAAACAGAACCTTTCTGTAGCTTCAACTTGGACATCACATCTAATAATCTGACATACAATAAAAACTAAGAAAAAACTCCAGCAAGAGAAAAATAAATAAATCACCTTATTGAATTCTTACATGCATTAGAAGTGGTAAAATTAAGAAATTAACATATATTCTGTCAGGAAAAGAACCTATCATTGCAAGGAAAAAGTGTCCTTGACACTGCTTTATACAGCTTCATTGAATAAAACTATCGATACAAATTTCATGAGAATTTACTCATCTACAAGTATCTAAATGAAAGTTGAGATCCAAGAAAATGTACTTTATTTCCCAAGTAATGAATTGAAAATAAAATTTATTTCAAACCATTCACTGTACTCACATAAAGTAGTGGGATATCAAGCAAATCGTCAGAAATTAATAAATTATAAATTGAATAAATTTTACTTCCTGGCTTCTATAACCATGGTCCTTCTAAAGAAAACCCCAAAAGGCATTCAAATAGAAGCAGGTTTCAAATAAATAAATAAAAGTTGAAACAGAAGGTTCATCTATCTTTTTCATGTAACTTTTGCAAAGGTTGGATATGTCCTTCTGCATTGTCCATCCTTCCATGAGAATTCATAACAGTTACATACTTTAGATTCCAGATATTATTTGTTAAATTAACTTATATTGATGTTCAATTGTAGATTACCAACAGCTGAGTCCTTACCTGCTCTCTTTCAGTGACACTAGATCCTTAAACAACTGAAGTTCTGTGGAGTATAATTCCAAAAGCAGTTCTTGCTTCTGTGCAGCATTTGCTAGTTCATAAGCATGCTCAACAACTGCATCACATGTAGATACACAACTTATTGAAGGAAAGTTTATATTTCATATCGGGTCATGAAAAATCAGCAGAAAATTAGTGAGGAGAAACTATTATTCTATTCCTCCCCCCCCCCC
>Ga0214545_1012505_pt1 | contig 11033 bp, 5 predicted proteins | sample CNSS4metaG_FD_160064 | JGI IMG/M metagenome (GOLD analysis project Ga0214545, IMG submission 160064) | Root nodule microbial communities from cowpea collected in UCLA plant growth center, Los Angeles, California, USA - CNSS4 | ecosystem: Host-associated > Plants > Roots > Nodule | place: USA...
TATATATATATATTCATAAATATAATTACTCACATGGGTAAACAAGATCAAATCAAATAAAATTTCAATTACAAATAATACTAAATATACGTTTGTATATGAGTATGGATAATTTTTTTATTGATGTTTATTAAATTGTATAAACATGTATTATTTCATTTTTTTTATGTGTCAACGTATTATCATCACATCTATAAAACAACCATTAACAATTAAATTAAGTTTACATCAAGTTAATTAAAATTATATCAATCATATTTATTGTCTATCAAAAACACAAAGAAAATAATTAAGATTTACTATAGATTATATGACTTTCAAAAGATCTAAATTTAAACTTTGAAATTAATATATGTTATCATGATATACTTGACCATCAAATAGCCTAAATTATAATCTCAATTGACAACAATTGTAATCTTAAGTGACAACTCATGTACGAGACAATAACTCCTCATCATTTATTGAGTTTTGGTGACTCTTTACTTATCTAACCAAATAACATTACTTTTCAACATTTGAAAATTTCGTTTATACAATTCAAGTTATCATTTGGACAGCCTCTCAATGTATATCTAATGACATAATACTTATATTCATGCAATTCAATATCATTTAGCACGGGATAGAACAATTTAACTATGATTATATACATTTTAAGCTTAAAAAAAAATGTAAACAAATAAAACATGTTATACCACTTAACCAACGTCTCTTTCCTTCAACAACGTACTTTCATAAATTTTACTTACTATCACATATCATTTTAATTCATAAAATAAATATATTTTTTTTTAAATATATTTTTAATTTTTAAACTTTAACATGAAATTAAAATTAATTTATGTCACAAATTCTAATATTGTTTCGTCTCTAGACTTAAAAAATGTTCAAATATAATTATTTTATTCCAATTAACTTTTTTAAGTGTTAGTCTTAAACGTTTTGTGTTAGAACATACAAAACTTTAATATTACTAGTAAACATACAGGCGATGTCGCGTCTGTGTATCTGCATTTTTTAAATTTTTATAAGGTCAATAATATTTATTTTTAAAATATATATAATAAATTTTAAAATAGTTGTTAAATAAAATAACTATTTAAAAAAGATTTTTAGAATAACTATCAAAATAAAAAAAAATTAAAAAACGGTTAAAGAAAAAATAATTATAAAATAATTAATTTTCAAAATAATAATTAAGGGTAAAATTGGAAAATGAAAAGTGGACACAAAAAGAGGAATCTCCTTTTTATATATTGTTATAGATTAGGTTAAAATATTATTACATTTATTTTTAAAGCTTTTAAAAATAAAATATATGAAAATATACGAGTGAGACTGGAAAACTGATTGTTGCACCCCTCAAATTTCAACCTGCACCCCCCATATATATGAAACGTCAAAACTAACCTTATGGATTGGCCACACAAGAGTTGAAAAACGATGATGTAGAGGAAGAGGAAGATGAAAAACAAGAGATTAACCTCCCCCAATGAAGAATTTTACACTTCTACAGTACCTTGTATTGAGAAACACAATCATACCTTCGGATCATTCTCTTCGAACACACATCCCCTATTCCGGAATATGTTTTTCAAAACACAAATTCACCGTTATAGTCGTGGAATTAAGTTTTCGGAAGTCACGTGAATTTTTTAATTCAATCACAACTACTTCCAAAATCATCTTTCCGAAATGCTACATTACTATTTCAATCACAACATCAAATAAAACAATCACGAGCAAAACGGTGGCTCAAACAAATGATGGAGTGCAGATTGAAATTAACGGGGTACAGGAAGTAGGAACAAATTTCAATTTTAAGTTTAAAATGTACAAACAAATTTAACATTTTAAAAAATAAAATAATGGATACCACTTAAACTATGGTCAATCAGATGAGAAACTCTATGCCATAGAACTTGTTTTGAGTCTTTGTAAAATACATGTTATATAGTTTTTAGTTCAAACGCGTTATTTAATTACAAATTTAATTAAAGATGATAAATAAATAGTTCAATTTAACTTAAATTTCTTATAGAAGGTGTATTTTAAATCTACATAGAATTGATTTTCCTAAAAATAATCACGTAAATGACATGTACAAACCTATCCATGAATAATTATGAATTAATAAAAACAAACATTATAAATAATAAGATAATTTAAATAAATAGTGTAATATACAAAATAAACAAATGAAATGAAATAAATAGAAAACTCATCCTATTTAAAAAGTAATAATAAAATTAACGAATTAACTTAATGTTATGAAAAATATTATTATGTTTCATTATTTGAAAAAAGTGTAACGTGTTGTAATATACTACCCAGAGTAGTCGTTCTTTAGATTTACCCAATCAAACTAATTAAATTGATTTGAATTTTTAGTCCAATTAGATTCAATTTTAGATATAATTAGTGCAATCGATCCGAACTAAATTGATTTGAATTTTTAGTCCAATTAGATTCAATTTTAAATCTACTTAGTGCAATCGATCCGAGTTAAATTAAATAATATTTTAAGTTGACTTAATGTAAGTGAATCGCAATAAATATATACTGTTTTCATCATGTGGTAAGAGATCAAGTATATTTATTTTTTCTTAAAAACATCATTTTTCCTCCTTTTGTATCATTTTGTATCATGACGCATAATTGCATATTTCCGCAGAACATTAAATTTTGATTTAGCTTAGATTATGTACAGAGAGTTGATGAATTTGAATCTATATAAATTAATAAAATTTAATTGTTTCAAATTTTTCCCTTAATTCCGATATAAACATACATTCTTAATACTACCCAGCGAGTGGAAATATTTGGATTAAATTAAAAAAAAATAAGGGAAGTATTTTTCTTTTGGTTTTCAAATTATTTAAAATTTTATTTTCTAATTAAAAGAGGGAAACTTTAAATAAAACAACTGTATTATTTATAATTTTAATTGACATATGTTTTTTTTTATATTTATATAGATAATATAAATAAACTGACATATCTATTGTAGCATTTACCATTAACATCAATTTGGACGAGAATAGATCCGGCCCGGCCCGGCCCATAAAGTGATATATAAATATATTCGGTCAGTGGCAGTGAAAGGGATTACTCTACATCTAACTGAGGGCGCAATTGCTCCCAGAATTCTTTTTTCAGACAAAACAACAAAAATAAAATACTCCTCAAATCCCAATTTCCCAAACCCTAACCCTACCTCTTCCACCGCCATGGCCAAGAAACGAAAGCTTCGATCCTCAGACCCTGAACCCGCCAAACCCATCGAGCCACAGCAACAAGACCAAGAGTCAGAGGAACAACTCGACCAGCAAGAGCAACCCAATCCCGAACCAACCCTAGAAGACCCCAACAGCATGGCCATCGACGAACCAACAGAGGAACAGCAGCAAGAACAGCAAATCGCCGAAGGTGAAGAAGAGGAAGAGGAATCAGAGGAGCAACAGGAGCCGGAGCCAGAAACCCTAGAAGAGCAACAGGAGCCGGAAGCCCTAGAAGATGCGAACCACGCCGAAGCAAACGGTGCTGGCGAAGAAGGGAACAATGAAGAGGAAGATGAGGATCTCAGTCTTGAAGACGAGCCCGTGGAGAAGCTTCTTGAACCCTTCACGAAGGAGCAGCTGCATGCTCTTGTGAAGCAGGCCGTGGAGAGGTTCCCTGAATTCGTCGAGAGCGTACGCCAGCTCGCCGATGTGGACCCCGCACACCGGAAAATCTTCGTCCACGGCCTCGGCTGGGACGCCACTGCCGAAACCCTAACTTCCGTGTTTGGGAAATATGGCGAGATCGAGGACTGCAAGGCCGTCACCGACAAAGTCTCTGGCAAATCGAAGGGTTACGCATTCATTCTTTTCAAGCACAGAGATGATGCTCGCAAGGCGCTGAAAAATCCACAGAAGAAAATTGGAAACCGTACAACTTCTTGTCAGCTTGCCTCTGCTGGCCCTGTGCCGGCGCCTCCTCCGAACGCCAACCCGGTTTCTGAGTATACGCAAAGGAAGATATTTGTGAGCAACGTGAGTGCTGAGATTGATCCCCAAAAACTGCTTGAATTCTTCAAGCAGTTCGGGGAGGTTGAGGATGGTCCTCTTGGGCTAGACAAGAACACTGGGAAACCTAAGGGTTTTGCCCTGTTTGTTTATAAGACTGTGGAGAGTGCTAAAAAGGCTTTGGAAGAGCCTCATAAGAACTTTGAGGGCCACACGTTGTATTGTCAGAAGGCTGTCGATGGTCCCAAGGGGAACAAAGGGTATCATCAGTATCACCATCAGCAGCATTCCCATCATCACCACCATCACCATCATCAGCCTCATTATCAGAGAAAGGAGAAGAACAAATATTCCTCTGGGGGAGGTGGTCCGTCCCATGGCAGTGGTCATTTGATGGCCCCTTCGGCGTCTGCTGTGGGGGGTTTCAACCCGGGCGTGCCGGCTCAAGGGTTGAATCCTGCTCTTGGGCAGGCGCTGACGGCTTTGCTTACTAACCAAGGAGCTGGGTTGGGTCTTGGAAATCTGCTTGGAGGGCTTGGTGGTGCTCCCGTTAACCAGGCGGGGCCACCTGCCCCGTATGGGAATCAGCCTGCTATGGGATATGGGAATCAGCCAGCAATGCAACAGGGATACCAGAATCCTCAAATGGGTCAGAGCAGTGCTGTCAGACCCCACCCTGGTGCTGGCGCTCCTTACATGGGTCATTAGGTGAGTGCATCCTTTTGCTTCTTTACAATGCTTTTTGCTGTCTAATGTATGACATAATTTATATGATAGCATGCCAATTGTTGAATTTGAAGGCTCCTTTTTAGAACATAGATATGAAAGATTTGGCAGTAATGAGATTAGTTAACTCATATTCAGGAGGAGATGAAATAATAAGCTTGATTCTCTCATAAGTGAGAGCACGTGTTATGCCAGTTGTGTTTGGTTGCATTGCACGTGAATCAGTTATGCTTTCTATATATTTTGTTTTGCAGTTATCCTCCTGTCAATATCTAGGTTGACGAACTACTTTTGACGTGTATTTTTTAATGTTTCAAATATAGTGACGCTTCAACATGATGAATGCTCACCCTTGGCTGTTTTATATGTTGGGACTGAATACTTGCTCTTGTTGAACTGTTCTGAATTAATTACCATTGAATAATTTTCTTTTATGATGTGATTGAAAATGAACATGAAAATTTCAACTCATAACTCTTTATTCTATTTATTCCGTGCTCCATTTACTTCAAATTTTTCTTGATCTGTTCATCTTCTTTGAGTGAACATTCTCGGGGTTTGCGTATAACTCTTCTATTGTCTGCTCTGCTCATTTTTTTTATTGTAAAAATAATGACTTTGGTAGCAACTTTTTAAAATTTTATAAAATATAACTCTTGAAAACCCAGTTTTGCAGTACAAGAGGTATGGCCTTCTATTATTTTATTTTTGTTCGAGTTTCCTGTAAAGATATTGGGTTTGGATTTAGTTTTTTTACTCATTGTATTCAATGTGCAGATACCCTCATAAGATGCATCAATCATTTAGTTTTGGACTCCGCTGATTCTTCTGAAGTACCAGGCACTATTCAAATGCATCTTTTAATTTGTAATTTTAGCTACTATTTGATTACTAAAGAATCAGATTCTGAAACCTGTATTTTTTTACTTCTTATCTTAGTAGGTTTCCCCCTGACATGTTTTTCAAATCTTATTATACCTCAGATTCCTTTATTGGAGTATTGAGGAACGGTGAATTTTGGGGCAGAGAAAACTGTTATAATAATTTTCAAGTGTGTTGTGGACTTTTTTTATTTACCTTTGTGAAGCTTAACTGGCACGAGTACAACTAACTTGTTTTAATTGTGTCTTGTGGCATTCAGCCTTGATTTGTGGACCTCTGCATTCTTTTTAAGAAGTATAAAGTTCCTATCCTTAAAGGGAAATATACTATGGGGATTTGATGGTACTTACGTTGTCATTTTTAATGGTTCTGTTATTATGATTGAGTTGCTTATTAATTCTTGTGTATCATTTTAATATCATTTGCTTCTTCTGGATTCTTCCCCAAACAATTTTTTCCCTAGGATTTTCAAGGCCTTTAAAGTGAACAAAGTATGCTGAAAATAACATTAAACAAGGTGTTGATTTTTTCAAGGATTGTCTTTTGAACATCCTTCCCCAACTACTTGTCCCCTTTATGCATTTTTCTATATTCAAAGATCTTGATTGTGAAAACCATTCTTCCCCCTTCCTCAATGAAGGATTTAACAGTTGAAGTGAATTGTTGTCCTTCCGTCATCTTTTTACCCCGTTTCTTCTGGAAATAAGCCCTCAGCTTTTTGGGTGCACAGTAGTTTGTTTTCTACATCTACTTTATTATTATTACTAGTGGAGATTTTTTTTGTTTAATTTTGTTTGACAACTGATCTAGGGTTGTCATACCATACACTATTTGCTTGAGGGTTGGCTTGCTGACATATAGGTCCTTGCCACAACCAAATGCTTGAATCTGTTTCTAACTTGTGTCATCTGCATCCACTAACGGAGCTTGGAACCTTCCATTCACTTCTTTGGCAAGAAATGGCCACACTTGGTGGGTGGGTTGGCTCTCACTGTATTCAAGTGTACCGGGGTTTGGAGTGAATGTCATAGAAGATCAGATGGGTGCGATGGTGTTATCATCTTTGCAGTTATCCATGGGTATGATCTTTTCTTTTTGCTATAGATTGCCTAGGAAAGTTAAGTTCGGACACCTTCCTTCTTTTTCACTTACGGAAGCTTATAATTGATTTCTGAAGAGATTCGTCTTATATTTCCCAGTTGGGCTTCTGGGTTTCGGTTGGGAGTTTGAAATTATTTTTTTACGTACAGCCTGCTTGGTGAAAGACCCACTTTGATATATTTTTCGTCTTTGGCGAAGGTTAATATCTTTTGAAGTTGCAAAAGGAAAGCATTTCATAAAATTTTAACACCAATTTAAGTCGTTTTGCAAAAATATATTTTGAAAATATTTTTTCGTCTTTGGCGAAGGTTAATATCTTGTGAAGTTTTGCGAAAGAGAAGTATTTCATAATTTTTAACACCAATTTGAGTTGTCTTTCAAAGATGTATTTTGAAAATGTTGTCATAAGTACTTTTTTTTATTGTGCGAAGCTTAAGCGCTAATGCAATACCAAACTGGGCAAATGCTGCACTGGAGTAATATTTGCTTTCTGTTTTTATTTGCGCTATAATGAAACAATTTTCTCGTAAAGAACTAATTTTATGGATGCTGCTTAACTTTCTGGATGTTATAATGAAAGCATACTGATATTGATCACACAGCTTGACAAGGCAGTTGGCACAAGCGAGAACTGCTCATCTGACTCAAACAACCGGAGGTATTATATGGCGACCAAGAAGATTAGTGATAATATTCGGAAAAAAAAAACTTAATGTGTTGTTAAATTGAGCTTCGATAAATTTGGGGTGGTTGATCTTGGACGAGGTGTAACATTTGTTTTATTTGGAAATTCGATGTTTCCTCCAACACTTGGTCTAACCACCGATAAATTAGTCATTAAGATACTTAACTCCTGATGATCGACAAAGATATGCAGATTTTAACTTATTTTTGTAGCTATTTGGTAGATTTATTTAAACAATTTACCTATAATAGTTTTCGTTTGTGTGCTTTGACTTTGTCGTATAATTTGTCATTGGGATTGAAGCAGTTTTAAATTCAATTTTCCATATCGGTATGCTAAATTTTACATCTGGTCACGGCTGTTATATCGTTAAAACAAATGTTTGCATTACTTGGTGAGAGACCACTAAGGCCAGAGTTTGAATAATCCATTACTGTTTAGGGGAAATTTTGAAAAATACTTTACCTGAGCATGTTTGTGCTGATGTCTGCTAACTGTTACAAATTGTCGTAGCAATGTTTCTGGAAATTATGAGTAAATTATACAACGTAGTTCTTTTACTTAGTTTTACGTTTCTTCATTATTTGTAAAATGTCGTAGATGATTTAACTGAAATATATTTAAAACAGTAATTTAAAAACAATTTAAAAATAAATTAAATATAGAAGATACAATTTTAAAAATATAAATTCAAGTAAAAATATCTTAAAGTAAACTATGAAAATTTAATTTAATTTAATTTAATTTTTTAGTATTAGCTATTTATTGGTTTTAATTGATTATGATTATTATATCAGAGGATAAGTGGATAGGGTAAAACTGCAACTTTTTCTAGGCAGATTTGCGGAGGAAGTTTTCCAAAATATAAAATCAATTTTAGAATTTTTAACATTCACTTTTCCACTTTTATAGCATTTTTTGCATCTCTTATCTTTTCGTCCGTATAGACCAACAGTAAATATTTTGAAATATGTATTCCAGAATTTGATCAGTTTTGCTTCTTAAGAGAATAGTGAAACTGTTTAAACAAACTATATAGATCTTATAGATCTTCTTATTTTATTAAAATATTAAATTTTAAAAAATAAACAGAAACAAATATTATAATTCTATGCATTCTTTCCAATATACTTATCACCTTAGCAGGAGGGCAATGGTGTAGACATCAAAATAAGGCCATTATTATTGTAATACTGTTTTTTCGAGATTTTTTCTACATTTTCATGGCTTCTTCCTCCTGCACCTCCGTATATTTAAAAGTTATAGAGTATAATTTTATTTTTATTTATAATTTCAAAATACAAAATTTTATATTTTGAATTGTATACATTAAAATACAGAATAAAAATTCAATGTAAGCAATGGATGTGGAGTCCAAGGGCAACAATAGTCAAAAAACACAAAACACGGAATGAGCAAAGACATTGAGTCTCCAGACTAGTAGGACTTCGACCTGCAAAAGTCCGAAGTTTTGGTAAGCTGGCCTGGGTTCGTGTTATCTTATTCATAAAAAAAAGTTTGCATAAACATGTATTATAAATTTGTATTTGTGTATATTAATTATTTTTTTTAGAATTTTGTATGAACGTTTTGAATTTTTATATGTTTGAAAAAGATAAGTATTATGTATTTTGTAATGTGTTAAAATTTGAATAATATATCATGTAGATCAAAGTACAAATATAAATATGATGAAAATATTAAATTATCAATATATCATCAAATTTCTTAGAGTTTTTGTTTAATTTTGTGAACTTGTTAAAATTTTCTTATTTATTAAATATTTAAAGTTTTATCATAAAATTTTTTTTTAATAAGTGGTGGGTCTGCACTCGATTCAGAATTTTTAGCCCTTTTGAAATATTCAATCATTTTCTTTTTGAAATATTGTTCAGAAAAAATATATTATGCGCATAATTTATATATATATATATATATATATATATCTATATATATATATATGTATATATATATATATATATATATATATATTGTGATGTTTTATATTTTGGACTATTGAATTTGAATTATTATAATTTTTGCTGTACACAACATTTTTAAACATGTATTATGTCACCTTATAAAATACTTTTATCTTATTTCTTTTTGATAAAAAGTTTGATTATTTACAGTTTGCAATATAGAATTCTTTTTCAAATATACATGGGAATTAATAAAAATACAAAATGGCACTTTTGTGAGTTCGCATTTTCTTATGCTATTTTAATTTAATACTATATCAAATTTAAGTTTATATATTGTTATTTGGAAAATATGTATTTGTTACTTTACTATATAATGTGAACCAATGTGTGGACTTAATAACATACTTTCATCCTATTTTTTCCAGTTTATTAAGTTGTTTTTATAATGGTTGTTATCAGTTATGAACAGAAGTACTTGCAGTCCGGTATTTGATTTTGTATTTTTATAATGATGTTTTATAATTAATTTATACTTAAAAATATACTGTCGTTATTATTTTATTCACATAATGTTTTATTACATAAAAATTAAAATAATTAAATATATTATTTATTATAATTAAATTGAAATCATGTTATAATAAAAGTGGTAATTATATAAAATCAAATGTTTTAACTCTTGTACGTAAAAGTTAAGTGCCTTTGAAATATTATTAAAGGTAAGGTAAGAAAATAATTTATTCTGAATAAGATTATAATCTTTAAATTTTAGCATAAAATTAGAGTTTGTCATTAATATAATTTGATTTTCAAATTTTAAATAAGATTAAAATCTTTAAATTTTAGCACGAAACTATAATGTATCATTATCTCAAATTTTGATATACTTGATTCTCAAATTTAAAAAAAGAACATTTATAATTATTTTATCTAATTGTGTTAGTTTTTTTTAACATGTCTAATAACATTTTATGTTAACATTTTAGTTATTTATATTTTTAACACATCGTATCCTAAATGTCAAAATATTGTTTAATACTTTAAAATAATTAATATTATATATTTATTTTTAAAATTTGAGACAAAAATATATCAAAATTTTGGTATAGATAAATTATAAACAAATTACAATTTCGCGTTTTAGTTGAGAGAAGAAACAAATATTTAACCCAATTAATTTCTATATATAAAACTGGATAATTTTTTATATATATATTTTGGGAAAGTATAACATCTAATTTTTAGAAATCTAACTCTGAATTTTATATTAGATATAAAAAAAAGATTTCAGTAAAAAAATAAAAACTATAAATTTATTATGTTAAGAATTTTAGTTAAAAATATTTTCACAATATTTTATATGAATTTGATTATAACTCCCCACATTACTTTTATCATCAATATTATTAATATTATTATTGGTGGTAGTGGTGTAAGTAAATAGGAGTCATAATAAAATGTTGGATAGCATCCAATCTCGTAAAAACCTTATTTATTCTCCAAGTACTGGTTTGCAATTAGAGATGGCAAATAAACCCGTTCCCGTGGGTATTGTCCGAACCCGTCCCTGTTTTGATGGGGAATCCCCGCATTGACTGGGTATGGGTATGGGTATGGGGAATCCCCGACTTTTTCAGTTGGGTATGGGGATGGGTATGGGGATGTACATATACCCGCCATAATACCCGTCCCCGCCATATCTCC
>Ga0214545_1012506_pt1 | contig 11031 bp, 12 predicted proteins | sample CNSS4metaG_FD_160064 | JGI IMG/M metagenome (GOLD analysis project Ga0214545, IMG submission 160064) | Root nodule microbial communities from cowpea collected in UCLA plant growth center, Los Angeles, California, USA - CNSS4 | ecosystem: Host-associated > Plants > Roots > Nodule | place: USA...
GCAGACGCAAGACACATCAGGGATGGAGAGTTCGATGCCGGTCACCCCACACAAGGCCCAACGCCCCTATCGCGGCGTGTTCCCGGTCGCGCCCACCATCTTCGACGAGCGCGGCGAGCTCGACCTTGAGGGCCAGCGCCGCTGCATCGATTTCATGATCGATGCCGGCTCGCACGGCATTTGCATCCTCGCCAATTTCTCCGAGCAGTTCGTCCTCACCGATGCCGAGCGCGAGACGGTGATGCACGCGGTGCTCGAGCATGTGGCCGGCCGGGTTCCCGTGATCGTCACCACCACGCATTTCAGCTCGGCCGTGTGCGCGGCGCGCAGCAAGCAAGCCGAGGCGGCCGGCGCCGCCATGGTGATGGTGATGCCGCCCTATCACGGTGCGACTTTCCGGGTCCCCGAGAAAGGCATCGTCGAGTTCTTCAAGGTGCTCTCCGGCGCGATCAACATCCCGATCATGATCCAGGACGCCCCGGTGGCCGGCACGCCGCTGTCGGTCGAATTGCTGGCGCGGCTGTCGCGCGAGTTTTCCAACATCCGCTATTTCAAGATCGAGGTGCCGGGCGCGGCCTCGAAGCTCCGCAGCCTGATCGAGGCGGGCGGCAAGGACATCGAGGGCCCCTGGGACGGCGAGGAGGCGATCACGCTGCTCGCCGATCTCGACGCCGGCGCCACCGGTGCCATGACCGGCGGCGGCTATCCCGACGGCATCCGCCAGATCATCGATCCCTATTTCGCGGGCGATCGCGAACAGGCGAAGGCCGCCTATGAGCGCTGGCTGCCGCTGATCAATTACGAGAACCGCCAATGCGGCCTGATCGCCTGCAAGGTGATGATGCAGGCCGGCGGCGTGATCAAGTCGGAGGCGGTGCGCCATCCGCTGCAGCCGCTGCATCCGGCGACGCGCGCCGGGCTATTGGAGCTTGCCAAGGAGCGCGACGCGTTGGCGCTTAGGTGGGGGAAGTAATTCTCTCCCCCGTCATTGCGTGAAGCTGTCGTAGGGTGGGCAAAGCGAAGCGTGCCCACCAACTTGCGCGCCCGCGGGAAGAGCGGTGGGCACGGCGCTTTGCGCCTTTGCCCACCCTACGAAGGCTGCGAGGAGCGACTTGTGCGCCCTCGCTCGAAATGAACGAGGGATGCCCATTTCGCCTGAAGGCGTCGAATTAGCGCGTGCCGGGCCGTTCCCCATAGCCCCGCGATGGCATAATGTACGCGCGCCAACCGGCGCCTTGCGGAGATTCTCAGGACATCGCGCAACAGCTCTTCTTTTGCCACTATCCCGAGCCAGGTTGGTGCAAACCGACAGAACAGGGAGGCAGTGCCATGACGATGAGGCCGGATCCTACGTTTCACGCATCGCCCAAGCTTGCGATGGAAGCGCCTGCGGAGAACTTTGCTTACACCTTGCTGCTCAGTCCGGATTTCTCAAAGCCGGATGCTCTCGCGGTCATCGACGTCAAGCCGGGATCGCCGACCTATAGCCAGATCGTCCATACCGTAGCGATGCCCAACAAGGGTGATGAGTTTCATCATTTCGGCTGGAATGCTTGCTCCTCCGCCCTGTCGCCGCTCGCCGGACACGCCTTCATCGAGCGGCGCTATCTCATTATCCCCGGGCTGCGCTCGTCGCGGATCTACGTCATCGATACCAAGCCCGATCCGACGCAGGCCAAGATCCACAAGATCATCGAGCCAGAGGAAGTCTTCAAGAAGACCGGCTACTCGCGGCCGCACACGATCCATTGCGGGCCGGACGGCATTTACGTGAGCACGCTGGGCGGCGGCGGCAAGGACGGCACCAATGGACCTCCGGGCGTCTTCATCATGGATTGCGAGACGTTCGAAGTTCTTGGACGATGGGAGATCGACCGTGGCCCGCAGACGCTGCATTATGATTTCTGGTGGAATCTGCCGCGCGATTACATGGTGACGAGCGAATGGGCGTTACCGCCGCAGTTCGAGAACGGGATCGTCCCGGAAGATCTGCTTGCGAACAAATATGGCCATCGCCTCCACTTCTGGGACCTTCGCGCGCGTCGCAACGTTCAGACCATCGACCTCGGCGCCAATCATCAGATGGCGCTGGAGGTGCGGCCAGCGCACGATCCGGTTCGCGAGTACGGCTTCGTCGGTGTCGTGGTCGACACCACCAACCTCGAAGCGTCGATCTGGACCTGGTGGCGCGAGGACGGAAAATTCCATGCCGAGAAGACGGCGACGATCCCTCCCGAACCCGCGCCCAAGGAGAAGCTGCCGCCGCTGCTGCAGGGATTTGGCGCCGTGCCGCCGCTGGTAACGGACATCGACCTGTCGATGGACGACCGGTTTCTCTATGTCTCGTGCTGGGGCACGGGTGAGATGCGCCAGTACGACGTCAGCGATCCCAGAAAGCCGAAGCTTGCGGGCTCAGTCCACATCGGCGGCATCGCGCGGCGCACGCCCCATCCGAACGGAAAGGCCTTTGCGGCGGGCCCGCAGATGGTCGAGATCAGCCGCGACGGCCGGCGCGTGTACTGGACCAATTCGCTCTATTCCACCTGGGACGACCAGTTCTATCCCGACGGGGTTCCGGGCGTGGAAGTCATGGCCAATGTCGGTCGTGACGGCGGCCTCGAGCTCGACAAGGACTATTTCGTGAGCTTCCCCGACGGATATCGTGCGCACCAGATCAGGCTCGAGGGCGGCGATTGTTCGACGGACTCATTTTGCTACCCGTCGGTCTAGATGGGACGCAGGCGAGCCCGGCCCTTGGCTGGCTGTGGCTCGCGCTTGTTGCGAGCGGTCTCTACCATGGGGTCAATCCGGGAATGGGATGGCCGCTCGCCGTTTCGGCCGGGCTCATGGACAAGAGCCCCCTCGCGCTCTTCCGTGCATTGTGGGCTCTGGCGGCCGGGCACCTCCTGGCAACACTTCTCGTGCTGCTGCCGTTCGCCTTCCTGCTCGTACTGGCCGAATGGCAGCGTCCAATCCAGATCGGTGCGAGTCTTCTCGTCATCGGCTTTGGCGTCTACCGGCTGATCGACCGGCGTCATCCGCGCGCGCTGGCACGAATTCCGCCGACGCAATTGGTGCTCTGGTCATTTGCCGTCGCCATCGCTCACGGCGCTGCCCTGATGCTCGTGCCGATCTATCTCGGGCTCTGCCAGGCCTTCGAGCTCGATGCCGGCCATCAGGCGGCGGGCGCGCTGATGACGGCAAATCTCGGGATGGCGGTGCTGGTGTCGCTGGTGCACGTTGCCGCCATGGTCGGCGCCGGCGGATGTCTGGCGTGGCTGGTCTACCGCCATCTGGGATTGAAGTTTGTCTCGCGAAGCTGGTTCAACCTGGATGCAGTCTGGGCGACCAGCCTCGTTCTGGTTGGCGTGGTGGCGCTCGCTTTCAATCTTGCGGCCTCGCGCTGAGGTCTACCGCACCAAAGCCCACTCGCCGATGATGCGAAACCGCGCCTTGGCATCATCCTGCCTGAACAGCGCGATGCGATCGATCGCGAGCGTCTCGATCCCCAGCGCCGCAAACCGTGTTCGCAGCATCTGAAGGATCGGCCCGCGCCGCTCCGCATCCAGCCGCCCCGTCAGCGTCATGTGGAAACGGAATTCTTCCATCACGTAGGGATAGCCCCAGCGGTTGAGATAATCGCGCTGCCGCTCGCTGAGCTTCTCCGGCTTGCGCCGAGCGCGATCTTCCGCCGTCAGAGCGGCGCGAAACGGGTCGAACTCGCGAACGCAATCAGCGGCAAGTTGCTGGAGCGCTTCCATCGGCTCGGCCGGAATAACGGCAATGAAGCCGCTGATGGCATCGACCATCGGTCGGATTGCCGGGATTGGCCGTGTCTTGCCCGCGAAGGCCGCGCAGGCGGCCATCAGCTCGGCTTCGGTCTTGCCGGGCGCCAGCGCCATCGGCGCCTTCAGCGTGGCGTGAAAGCCGTATTTGCGGGGATCGGCGCTGACCTCGCGCCAGTCGGGCGCGGCGTGCAGCGCCTGCTCTGGAAACGAAATCTCGCCGCCGCTGTAGGCGTCATAGCCGAGCAGCTCGGCGCCGAAGCGGGAGAGGGCGCTGTCGCGGCCTGCGGCATAATAGATCGCGTAGCGGGGGAAACCTGTCATTGCCTCAGCATAACCAATTTACGCCGCGACGACAGTCTCGCGCGGCGCCGCCATTGCGGTGAGCAGCCGCGTCGCGTCGGTGAGATGCACGAGCCTGCCGCCTGAGATCACCGCGATCAGCCGCGGCCGCAGCTTCACGTTGTCGTCGACGAGGAGAATGTCAGCGCGGCGTCCCTCCGCGAGCAGGCCGCGATCGGTGAGGCCGGTCGCGCGCGACGGGCCGGCGGAGACCAGATCCCAGGCCTGAGCCAGAGGCACCACGCCATCGGCGGCCAGGCGGAACGCGGCGAGCAGCTGCGCGGGATAGTAATAGTCAGACGCCAGCACCGAGCAGAGCCCCTTGGCGATCATGTCGGAGGCCCTGGTCCAGCCGGTGTGGCTGCCGCCGCGCACGACGTTCGGCGCGCCATAGACGATGGCATCGCCGTGGCTGGCCGCAGCCTGCGCCGTCTCCTCGTTGATCGGAAACTCCGCGATCAAGGCGCCGAGCTCGCGAAAGTCCCGGCGCATCGCCGGGCTCGAATCGTCGTGCGAGAGCATCCGCACCTCGGCCCCGCGGGCCGCGGTGGCCAGGCGTGACACCGAGGCGGGCACCTCGTCGGCGCGCGAGACCACGCGCTCGACCAGCCGGTCGAATTCTTCGCTCGACAGACCGGTGCGCTCCACCATGCGGTTGCGCTTGCGTGGGTTGGAGATGTCGGCAACGACGCCGTCCATATGATCGTTGAAGGCGAACAGGTCGACGCGGCCCTCGCTGAGCCACTCTGCGATCTCCGCTTCGGCATCGAGATTGAAGGTCTCGTGCCGCAGGTGGAAGCGGGTGTCGGCAGCGAACTGCGGACGCTGCCGCTCGATCGCCTCCATCAGGCCGCGCGCATTGTCGGCGCTGCGCAGGCCCGGCTCCCACGAGCAGGTCGTGGCGTGAAACACGGTGGTGATGCCGTTGCTGATCGCCTGGCGGTCGCTGTCGGCGAGCGCGACGTCGATCGGAAAGTCGACGCCGGCGCGCGGCATCATCTGCCGCTCGAAGGCATCGCCATGCAGATCGACGATGCCGGGCAGCACCAGCAGGTCACGGGCATCCAGTGCCAGCCGCGCCCGGCCGCGAGAAGCATCGACCTCTGCAATGTCTGTTCCGGAGACGAGAAGGGAGGTTTCGACGAGCTCGGCGCCGATCAGGGCCCGGCCGCCTTCGATGAATATGTCTGTCACGCGACCGCGCTTCGTTTGCTGGCAGGAGAATTGGCGAGTGAGCTCGCTTTTGCTTCGTATGCCGAGAGGAAATCTTCAATCCCGAGCTTGCGGAAATTGGGCAGCGCCTCGCGCAACTTGTCGTGATCCCAGTCCCACCAAGCAAGCCTTGCGAGCCGTCCGGCGATCTCCTCCGAGAATCGCCGCCGCACGATGCGGGCCGGATTGCCGGCGACGATGCTGTAGGCCGGCACGTCCTTGGTGACGATCGCGCCGGCGGCGATCACCGCGCCGGTGCCGATGTTGCGGCCCGGCAGCACGATCGCGCCATGGCCGATCCAGACGTCATGGCCGATATGAACGTGATGCCGGCGGCGCCAGTCGAAGAACTCGAGATCGTCGCTCTCACCTTCGAAATAGGCGCTGGATCGGTAGGTGAAATGCGCCTGAGTGGCGCGATGCATCGGATGGTTGCCGGGATTGATGCGGGTCATCGCCGCGATCGAGCAGAACTTTCCGATGGTGGCGTAGGTGATCTGCGCATCGTTCACGACATAGGAATAATCGCCCATCGCGACTTCATGCAGGATCGTGCGCGCGCCGACTTCGGTGTAGGCGCCAAGCCTGGTCTCATGCAGCTTGGCCGAGGGATCGACGGTCGGCTGAACCGAAAGAGCTTTGGCCATGTTGCATCCGAAGTGCGAGGGCGGGAGTCTTTCTTCGAGCGGCCGGATGACGGTGTCGTGACAATGAGATGACAGGGGATGACGTGCGTAGGATGGCCGCACTGCAGCAGCCTTGTCACACAAGTGTTAACCACGGGCGTTAGCGGTTGGCTCCAGCTACTCTGGAGCCCCTCGATGCTGGTGGTTGAAGGCCTGACGTGTCGCTTCGGCGCGAAGGCCGCTGTGGACGATGCTTCGTTTCAAGTTTCCCCTGGCGGCTTCGTCGGGGTGATCGGGCGATCCGGCGCCGGCAAGTCGACATTGCTGCGGTCCATTAACCGCCTCACCGAGCCCTCCGAAGGCCGCATCCTGTTCGAAGGCGTCGACGTCACCGCGCTGCGCGGCAAGGAGCTGCGGCAGTGGCGTGCGCGGTCGGCGATGATTTTTCAGCAGTTCAACCTCGTCGGCCGGCTCGACGTCCTCACCAATGTGCTGATGGGGCGGCTGTCGACGGTGCCGACATGGCGGTCGCTGCTGCAGCTTTGGCCCGAAGAAGACAAGGCCATCGCGATGTCGGCGCTCGAGCAGTTCGACATGGCTGCCATCGCGGCCCAGCGCGCCGACCAGCTCTCGGGCGGTCAGCAGCAGCGCGTGGCGATCGCGCGGGCGCTGGTTCAGCAGCCCGACATTATCCTTGCCGACGAGCCGATCGCCTCGCTCGATCCCCGCAACACCAAGATCGTGATGGATGCGCTTCTGCGCATCAACAAGCATTTCGGTATCACCGTGCTCTGCAACCTGCATTCGCTCGATCTCGCCCGCAGCTATTGCGACCGCCTGATCGGCATGGCGGCCGGACGCGTGGTGTTCGACGGCGCGCCGGCGGCCTTGACCGATCATATCGCGCGCGAGCTGTACGATCTCGAGGCGAATGAAGTCATGGATGTTGCGCCCGCGGATGCATCGGTCGGCACAGCAGTTCCTGCCCTCCGCACGGTTGCCGTGGCCTGATCGCTGCTTCTTTAAATCGAGCCTAGCGCAGAGCCGGAACTCGACAGTTTCATAACCTTGAAATGGGAGACGTCATGATAGACCGTCGTACGATCGTTGCCGCTGCGGCGGCCCTAGCATTTTCAGTTTCAGCCGCTGCGGCGCAGGACTGGAAGGCGAGATATCCTGAGTTGATCTTCGCAAAAGTCCCCGACGAGAATGCCTCCGGCACCACCAACCGCTGGACGCCTTTGACGGAGTACCTGTCCCGCGAGCTTGGAACGAAGGTCACGCTGCGCATCGCCAATGACTACGCCGCGGTGATCGAAGGTCAGCGTGCAGGAAACATTCACATCGCGATGTACGGCCCGGCGTCCTACGCGCGTGCCTACATCATTGGCGCGAAGGTCGAACCGTTCGCGATCGAGGTGAACGGCGACGGCACCAAAGGCTATTACTCGGTTCTCTATGTCAAAAGCGATTCGAGCTACAAGGACGTCAAGGACCTGCAAGGCAAGAACCTCTGCCTCGTCGATCCCAATTCGACTTCCGGCAACAACGTGCCGCGTTTCGCGATGAACAAGATGGGCATCGACCCGGAAAAGTTCTTCGCCAAGGTGGTCTATTCGGGGAGCCATGAAAACGCGGTGATCGGGCTTTCCCAGGGCACCTGCGACGCGGCGTTCAACTGGTGGAACGACGAGAAGGAATCGAACCTGCTCCGGATGGAACGGAAGGGCATGGCGAAGGCCGCTGATTTCAAGATCATCATGAAGTCCGAGCAGATCGTGAACTCGCCGATGGCCTATCTCAGCAGCCTGCCTGACGACCTCAAGGCGGCGATCAAGAAAGCCGTGCTGGAAATTGCGGTGAAGGACAAGGCGGCTTTCGACAAGATCTATGAGGGGAAGCAATTGCCCTACGTCGAGGTCGACCACAAGGCGTATGAGGCCGTGATCGAACTGACCAAGTTTGTCGACAGCATTCGTAAGCAGAAATCCTGAGGGAAACGAAGGGTTGGACAAGGCGGGCAGATTGCAAGATCTGCCCGTCGGCTCTTCCGAACATCCCATGCGAACAGCAGTTCCCGAATTTCCGGAAGCCAGGCTGCGTGAGCTTGCCGATCGCTATGCGGCTGCAATTGCCGCCAAGCGCCGGCGCGTATGGCTCGGTGCCGCCGTCCTGATCGCCGTTGCCATTGCCGCGGGCTGGATGGGCGAGGTCAGTCTCGGAAATTTTGTCGAGAACTTCTGGCGCTTCCCGGCCTATTTCGTCAGCATCGCACCCAAATTTTCGTTCGCGACCGCATGGAGCGATTTGGCGGACTGGCTGTGGGGATTGCCGCGCTGGGCACGGCTTCTCGGGGATACGTTGCTGATAGCCTATATGGGCACCCTCTCGGGTGCGCTGTGCGGTTTCGCGCTTTGCTTCCTCGCCTCGGCCAATCTCGTGAAATCAGGAACGACTGTTTTCGTCACCCGGCGCGTTCTGGAGTTTTTCAGGACCGTGCCGGAGATCGTGTTTGCCCTGATCTTCGTGCTGGCCTTTGGTCTCGGGCCGCTGCCGGGCGTTCTGGCGATTGCAATCCATACCGCCGGAGCGTTGGGCAAGCAATTCGCCGAGGTTGTCGAGAACATCGACAGCAAGCCGGTCGAAGGGGTGGCGGCAAGCGGGGGCAGCTGGGTTCAGGTTGTTCGGTTCGGCGCGTTGCCTCAGGTCCTCTCGAACTTCGTGAGCTATGCCTTGCTCAGGTTCGAGATCAACGTGCGTGGCGCGGCCGTGATGGGCTTCGTCGGCGCCGGCGGGATCGGCCAGGATCTGATCGAGGCGGTTCGCAAGTTCTACTTCACCGACGTCAGCGCCATCCTGCTGCTCATCGTCCTTACCGTCATGTTGATCGACTTCCTGACGGAACGGTTGCGACACCGCCTGCTCGGGCTGGAGGGAAGCACCCGATGAGCTCCTTCAGTTTTGAAAACCGGGCCGGCATTGCCCAACGGTATCCCGACGTCTTCCGGACCGATTGGTGGCAGCGGGGAAGGATCGCAATACTCGTCGGCGGGACGGTCGGGCTGTTCCTGTTCGGGATCGTCCAGCTCGATATTCCCTTTAATCGGCTCTCCCTGGGCATGGTCAGGCTGGGCGAATTCGTCCAGCTCATGTTGCCGCCCAACCCGGGTTCTTGGGCGGAGGTTCTGAAATATCTGCATGCGCTCGGAGAGACGGTGTCGATCGCGTTTCTCGGCACCCTGGGCGGCGCGCTGCTCGCGCTGCCGGTATCCCTGCTCGCGGCGCGCAACGTGGTTGCAAACCGGATCATCCGCCTATTGACGCGTCGTGGCCTCGATACCATCCGTGGAGTCGACACTTTGATCTGGGCACTGATCTGGGTCGGCGTCGTGGGGCTGGGGCCGTTTGCCGGCATCCTGGCCGTGATCTGCAGCGATTTCGGAACGTTCGGCAAGCTGTTCTCGGAAGCGATCGAGGTCGCCGAGAAGAACCCCGCGGAAGGCGTTCGGTCATCGGGCGGCAACCATCTCCACAGCGTCCGCTTCGGATTGCTGCCGCAGGTGTTCCCGGTCTTGCTGAGCCAGGTGCTCTACTATTTCGAGTCGAATACGCGATCGGCGACGATCATCGGAATCGTTGGCGCTGGCGGCATTGGCCTTCAGCTTGCCGAACAGATCCGGGTGCTGGAATGGCAGAAGGTATCGTTTCTGATCCTGCTGATCCTGGTAACTGTATCGTCGATCGACTGGATTTCCGGCAAGCTGCGCTTCGCGATCATCGGCAAGCGGACGGTCGCCTAACGTCGTGCTGCAGTCTTATCCGTTCCGATTGGATCGGAACGGAGCTCTGATTTTTGTTTTGACGCGTTTTCTCGACGCAAATCGTTTCCACCCCGGATCAAGTCCGAGGGCAGGCTTCGCTGGAAAACGCTCTGATCTAAGCGTTCTCCACCAAAAACTCCACCCGCTCTGCCGCAAAGCGCGAGTGCTTCGTCACCAGCGGCTTGCCCGTGAGATCGTGGTCGGTGGCGTCGACCACCAGGATCGGCCGTCCCAGCGCCAGGTCGAGCCGTGCGGCGTCGCTCGCGTCGACAATCCCCGCGGTGATTCTCGTTGCGCCACGGCGATAATCGCGGACGCCGAAATGCTCCAGCAGCTTCGTCATCGAGCGCGTTGCCGCGAACACGGCGCCTGCATCCGGGAACAGGTCAGCCGAGAGCCAGGTGGTGGAAACACAGATCGGGGTGCGGTCGGCGAGGCGAATCGCCTCGATCCGCACCAGCGGCGCGCCGGTCTTCAATCCCAGCTCTCGTGCGAGCGCTCGGCGCGCACCAGGCCGCGCTCGGCGAGGGCTGCCAACGCGCGCCGCACGGTGTGGCGGTTGACGCGATAGGTTTCGGCGATCTCCATCTCGCCCGGCAATTTGTCGCCGGCCGCAAAGCGGCCGTCGGCGATGCCGCGCTCGATGCCATCGGCCACGAGGCGCCATAGCGCGACGCCCGAGGAGGCTGTGTCCTGCATGCTCATGTCGCGGGAAACCTACTCCAGAAATCACGGCATTGTCACGAAACAGTCATGGCGCGTCCGTATGAAGTTGTCTATTATCATAGACAACTTCGACGCGGCAAGTTCTGTCAAAAAGCTCGGTGGACCAGGTGACCCAGCACAACGACCAGCAAGCCCAGCGCAAGGCCGCAATGGCGGTGCTGGCGCACGCGGAGGCGGGCGAGATCGCCGCTCGCCTCCGCAACTTGTCCCTCCCGGGCCATCAGGATCTGCGCACGCCCGAGAACGGCCTCGTCATGCTGCGCGGCCGGGTCGGCGGCGACGGCGCGCCGTTCAATCTCGGCGAAGCGACGGTGTCGCGCGCCGCGGTGCGGCTTGCGAGCGGCGAGGTCGGGTTCGGCTACACGCTCGGCCGCGACGGTGAGAAGGCGCGGCTGATCGCGCTGTGCGATGCGCTGGTGCAGTCCCGCGATTTCGGCGGAGCGGTGGAGCGCGACGTTATCGCGCCGTTGCGCGAGCAGCTTATGGTCAGGCGCAAGCAGGCGGCGGCAGCGGCCGCCG
>Ga0214545_1012512_pt1 | contig 11028 bp, 11 predicted proteins | sample CNSS4metaG_FD_160064 | JGI IMG/M metagenome (GOLD analysis project Ga0214545, IMG submission 160064) | Root nodule microbial communities from cowpea collected in UCLA plant growth center, Los Angeles, California, USA - CNSS4 | ecosystem: Host-associated > Plants > Roots > Nodule | place: USA...
ACAGTGAAACAGTGACGATTTTCGAATTCGAAAGTGACGATTTCCACAAGAGGTGCCACTGGACTTCACCGGAACAGAGATTTGAGGGTCAAAACGGGTAGAGGAGGCTCCGGCGACGGCGACGGAGGTGGCACGACGACGAACGGGCGACGGGAAGGCGGCGCGTGGGCGGCACACGCCTGACTGCAGCGAACAGAGAAGACGCGCGTGGAGGCGTGTGGCGACGGCGCGGCCTGCGACACCGGCAGGGTTGGCTGTCGCGCGGAGAGGCGGTTCAGATCCGGTGGTTTCCGGACGGAACTGCGGCGGCGGACGGCGGCGGACGGCGGCAGACGGTGTCGGACGGTGTCGGACGGCGGCGGACGGTGGCGGACGGCGGCGGACGGCGGCGGACAGTGGCGGACAGAGTCGAAATGTTGTTTGGCAGTGTTGGGTAGTTCAGAAACGAGGTTAACCGAACTTGGACAGCCGCGGACAGCGGCGGTGACTAACGGCGATCAACCGCGGACAGCGGTGACGGACCAGATGAGACAGAAACCAGAGCGGGATCGACCCGCTCTGATACCAACTTGAGACTGAGACTTTAAAATATATGAGTAGTGGATTCCAGTACCACTCTCCTCCTCTTCTATTTATAATGAAGCAAGTACATATGAAAAGACTACTCTAAGATACTAGGCATGATTACATGCAACAGTAGATACGGCAGTAGGTAGTTTCCCACACTCAACACCCTACACATAGGGTTAATGACACAATAGGTAATAATTCTAACACATCTAAAAAGTACAATCACTGCTAGATTTGTCAACAACCCTAGTGAACATTTGATCACATATTTGGAGCAAACTAAGCACATACAACTTATATGCTCCAGGGAAAGCGTTGTAGAAATAAGGAACATATCATATTCAATCAGAAATATCTAGATTATATATGTATAAGATAAAAAAAATAAAAAGATATAAAGTTAAAACAAAAGATCACGTGATCTAGGTTCTAGATATTTCAGAAAAAGTGGGATTAGAGTTGATGTGAGTGTGCTGCTGCTTCATTATCAATTAGATATTATTAAAATCATAATCTAGAAACTTTCACATAAGTGAGATATTAAAATACTGTGTAAGTGTGTTGCTGAGATAGATTTAGAAAAGTATTCGTTTGAGCCAGTGAAGGGGACATGGCAACATGTTCTCTTCTCCAACTTGTTTTCTTCTCCACTGCTACTATCTCAGATTTTATTTTCATGTCTCGTGTAAGTTTCTTCTTTTCTTTTCTCCTTTACACTACCATGGCCAGCACCTAGATATTGAACCGCTTACTATAATTATGAATAACACTACAAGCGTTATCATCACATCAAACATGATTGTATTCAATGAATGTCTTAAGGGACCTTGGTGCAGTTTCTATCTAATTCTAGTACCATATACTAAATTCAAATTTAAAATCTATCTTCAACCAAATGTTAAATGAGAAATGGTTGCATAAAAGAGACAATTTAGAAACTAAAACTTTAATACATGTCAGCATAATGGAACATTGAAGAAAGATGTCAAATTATCAACACTACCGTGATGTGAAAAGTGCAGTTAATGCATAGGTACTGAATACTTTTCCTATATAAAAGCGCAATTGATGTAAACACTTTTTCACAAGGACTAAAGAAAAGCATAACTGCCATCAGACCAAAGTTCTCAACGCAGTGGTGAACAAAGAATCATACCAGGGTCATCAAAGAAGCAACCAATTCCAGTTGCTGAGATTCCAATACCATGTGCTTCAAGGTACAACACCTGTCCAAGGACTCCAGTTTCCCAAAATAATCGTGGATACATCCAGACATTCTTCTCACGCAAAGTAGGTTCCATACGGGCAACCATACCAAGGCTGAAGCAACCATCACTTGCAATGTCCTGCAAGAACGTTTCACATTTGTAAAACAGGATACAGAATATTCATTGAGTATCAGTTCAGATTCTAATTAGAAATAAGACTGATATTAGTGTTATACAATTAATAGTATAATATCATGGTACATTAGAGTTATCAATAGAAAGAATAAATCAAAAGCTAAATCATTTCTGTACTTGAACCAGTAGATCTTAAGATAATAAAACACGGAAAAAGGTCAAAGCTTTGATACCCGCAAACTCAAATTCCATACTATGATGCTATTAGGAATAAACAACAGTCTGTTCACTTATTCAATGGTAGAGACAAAACTACCAGACAGTAAGTATGTGAGAATGATGGATATATTAGTTCTTTGTAGGAACCAAGTAAACTGTTTTTCAATAATAGTTCCTGATTAAAAAGCAAGATCCAAATTTAACACACCTATCTATTAAAAACAGTAGCATAAACCCTCACTTTCATCCTAATAAAGACATATTTCATCTCCTCAATGACTGTGTTTCATTTCACAATCTAACTAGAAAACTATTAGATCATCATGTACAACATAATTCACAAAGTTTAAGAAACTCTATAAAGCAATGCAAAATTCAAAAGACAAGCAGGCAATCACCAATTGCCACATACCTGGTGGCAAGAAAGCTGCTTTGCCAGCTTCTGGCAATCAGATCTTAGCAGTTCATACAGTGGAAGCTCATCCGGGCAGCCCTCAGGCTTGGTCCACAAAAAGTCAGGTAGCATTGCTTTCTTCAATTCATCAAAATGATTTTCATTCCTCACCAAGAAATACAATCCTTGAGGCAATCCCACCACTCTATGAACAAACAAAGCAGCATGCACCTCGGCATCCCATGGAAGAGCCCGGAATGGCAAGGCTAGCGGCCTTCTTTGCCTCCCTCCACCCTGGCAACCTGAAGGAAGACAATGCAACAGAATCTGATAAAATGCATCTCTCTCAATTTTTGTAACTCCATCCATATCAACAGCACTCCTTCGCTTCCTAACAACTTCCCTCATACTTAACCCCTTATACAAACCCTCTCCACAAACACCACTCCTCTGAAACGGCTCAACCAAGAACTTATCTCCCAATGTCAAAGGCTTCTTCACAGCCTCAGCAGTCCTATAAATAACATCCCAACACACATGCTCTTTGCTAAGGGAGTTAGGTTTCCCCTTCCACTCCAACTTATCAAACCCCAATATAGCTTCACTTAATTCCTTCCAATTAATATCAAATCCACCAACCCCATTCGGATAAACCAGCATCACACAATCAGGATGCTCAAACTCAATTTCTGGAATCTTCCCTCTAACAGCACGCGATGGAATCTCAAAATCAGGGAAAACATGAAGCCCCATGAGAGTCTTCAACTCCTCACACCCCAAGGTATCCAAAACCTTCACATCCCAACCAAGACTCGCAGCAGCCATGGCAACTGCCCCAATGGCATGACCGACATCATGGTTACAGTACCTGAATTGAATAAACCATTAATTTCGTCCCTATTTTATTCTCTCCTAAGATAATGAATTTTGCCTTGTCTAAATAAATTTCCCCGTAAGTACTTCTAGAAAAAGAAAAAATAGAAAACTGAATTAAACTTCTCCATGATGCACAAGCAAAAATCAAGATGAACTCTTGGAGAAGCTAAATGAAGAGATCCTACAGATTAATATATGCATAAACTATGTCAAGCTTATTGAAAAAGATAATTTTTTTTTATAATTACCTTCTCTAGAAATTTGAAGAAAAAAAAATTAACAAAACAACATCTTCACAAACTTCGATGACAAACTTGAACAATGTTTTAAGACTTAAATGACCACTCAACATAATGTGTAATATTTATAGCACTACTACTACTTAAACATTTTTTGAAAGGGGGATAATTTAAGAACAAAAAACTGGTAGTACCTGAACGCCCGTTCCCCGTACTTCCAAGCCTCACGCCAGAAAACCGAGGACAACCCAACAAGAAACGAATTGGGTGGAAAAAACTTAGGGAAAAACCCAGATGGGATTTGCGCTCTGAGTTCCAAAGAATGCTCCTTTGGGGCATAATGAGCGACAAAAGCGGAATCGGAGATAGAGGGTATGGGTGGGGCAACGATGTAGGCTTCAGTGGGGTGCAAATTGCCGCTACTTGGGTTAACCCTGAGGGACCAAGTGGAGAAGCCGGTGGTTTTCCAGGCGGAGAGGGCAAGGGAATCGAAGAGGAACTGGGAAACCGTGGATTGGGAAATGGGGTGGGGAGAGGGGAGAGAAAGGAAGAGAGAGTGGTAAAGCGGTGGTTGATACGGTGGTTGTGGGTGGAGAAGAGAGATGAGAGGGGCGGAGAGGTATCTACGAAAAGGGTTGGGCTGGTTGGCCCAGTCGAGGCCGTGAGGCCCCCGAGCGTAATGGTTGAAGTTGTGCTTGGTTTGGTTGTGGTATTTGAGAACGTGGGAGAGTTTGTGTTGGTTGAGGTTGTTTTGAGGATGTTGTTGTTGTTGGGGGGTGGAAGAAGATGTTGAAGGAGAAGATGAAGATGGAGAAGATGCAGAAGAAGAGAATGAAGGTGTCATGGGATGGGAATGGGAGAATGAGAGAGTGAAAGAGGTTGAAGGAAGAAAATGGAGAAGTGGTGGTGATGGGGTGGTGAGGTTTCTGAGAGGGTGCGGTGATGGCATCTCTTAAAAGCTGAGAGTGAGGGAGAAAGATGGGAAATGGAATGAAGAAATTGTGTGCAATGGAACTTCATTCTAGAGTTTTCAGTAGTTCTATACAGAGGAAGAAAATATCAGTGTCACTCGCACTTATGTCTAGTTAATATTAAAAAAAAAAATCTGGACAAATTCAAGTAGCATTAGGACGGTATTTATGTGAAAGTGTGAGAATTATAAAACTTCACTTTTGTCATTACATTATAACATGAATGCCTGATAAGGAGTATAAGAATGTAAGTAGCAAATGCAAAAGTTAGCATATTGAAAAAGAATAATGTGAATATTTAAGAGACAACGATCAATTTAGATTTGAGACAATGCAAACTATTTATTTTCTAAAAATTAATATGATCAAACTATCATATTATATTTCCTAGCTCAAACTATCATTACTAGTCTCATTCCATTCGTATGACTTTAATATCTAAAAACAAGATGGTTTTCTCACTAGTACCATCATTGAATATGTAGATATTTATTTTTTCACACTACATCAAAATGTTACAATACCTTATTTCATCCCATTGCTCAAAGTTGAATTTTTGAGAGTGTTATTATCATCTAGGATAGCCTCACAGATAATTTTTCTCGATGTGATCTATTGCGTATTGTAGTGATCCAAGAAGCAACATAGGACTTGTGCCCGTGCCCAAGGAGGATGGTGCACAGTTGGGTTGGTCGCATTGGATTGTTGTTCTCCTGGGCCAAAGATGGGTGATTTGTTGTTAGGGGGCTTTTTCCTGCACCTCAAAACATTTCTTTTGTACCTCCAAAACTTTTTTTATTTCTAATTTTGTCCAAGTTAAAAGTTAAATCAAGAAAAAGAAAGAGCAGTAAAAAAATTATTACTTGCACTGCACCCCTGCACAGCCAACGAATCTGGGCATGCACCCCAAAGATTCTTTGATTCTTTGACCTACAAAACACATTTAAAAGGTTCTCTTTTTTCCGCTTCCTCCCCCCTCCTTCTTTTCCTCCTTCTTTGCCTTCATTTGTTCATTTGTGGAGAAGATCATCGAGCAGCAGCAAGCACCAACCCAAGAGGAGTCTGTGTCGACACTGAGAGCCACCCTTCCCTGCAGTTAATCCACACGTCTTCTTCCAGTTAAGTTTTCTCAAATTTGTAATGTTTTTTCGTGTTTACGGTGATTTATGAACCTATATCTATATATATATATATATATATATATATATATATATATATATATATATATATATATATTCATTCTATCTGTGCCAAAAAGGGGCTCCTAAAATTTTTTTGTGTTATGAAACAGAATACAGAAGTCGTTTCATGTTTTCTAGAAACGGATTACAAAAGCCATTTCTTAAATTGTTTATGTGAAACGGATTACAGAATTCGTTTCATGTTTTTTATAAACGGATTCTGAAAGTTGTTCCGTATTTTTTGCTTTTTTTTATATGAAACGGATTGCGTAATCCGTTTCTACACTTTCAGAAATGGAATTTGAACTCCGTTTTGTAAAATTTTTGTTGTTATTTCTGAAACGTATTTTGCATTTATATGCAACGGATTACGTTAAATAAGTTTGGACATATTTCTTCACTCAATTTTTGATGTGGTTAGATACTGTTTATATTAATGGATTGGTTTCAAATAGTTTTTGGAAAATTTTTAACCGAAAAATAATTAGTATTTAATTTTTTAAATACACTCTTAATCAGTTGCAGGTTGTTCTTCACAAATGTTATGGATTAAGAATCAAATAGTAGAGTATAACTTCTACTAGAGTAATATTCTTGCTCTATGTTATAATAATATTGTAATTAGTCTTTCTATAAATCTAATATTGTATTATAGAGTTAAGCACATTAAAATTAACTAATTAGAGATCATATTCAACTAGGTATTGTTGATTTAAAATTTATACCGAGACGATTAATCGGCTTATATATTTACAATTTTTTTATGAAAAAAAAATTAATTGTTTGAAGACGTTATTGATATGACTCATGAGAAAATATGATTAATTTTAAGTGTGCAAAGTAACTACAAGATTTGTTATTTACATTGGTCATACAATTTGTTTTGAATGTGTTAAAGTGAAGTAAGTTGAACGTCTTCCAGTCTTTAAAAAATCTAAAAATTATCTTCCATTCAAATATTCTGTGTTAATTAATGTATCTCACTTTTAATAAAAATATTAGGATTCAAAATAAAATATATTTTTTATTTAATTTTTATTAAATTCAACTATTTCTCTCTAGCTATGATATTTTTAAATAACTTTTTGAAAAATAAATGTAATTATAAAAATAAATTAAACTAAATGATAATTAAACTTTAAATTAGATAAAAAACAAAAACGAAATGGCTAGGACACGAGGAAATTTATATTGGATTGTAAAATTTCAAACTTTGAATTATAGATATGGCTAGGACACGAGAAAATTTATCTAGACGTGGTTCACATGATGCACCCGAAAGTTCCACACAGGGTGCTGCACGAAAGAGACTAACAACTTCAACTCGTAGAAGGGGTCAGCACGAGGTTAATGTTGTTCAGGATGATGTTGTTGAGCATGAGGTTTCTGATGTTCCTCAGGACGAGGAGCAGGGGATTGATAACGATGGTGCAGGATTTCTAGGTGGTCCGTCTGATACATCTTTATTGACTCGGTACCAGGATCATGTTGCACGCATGATATGGGATGGTCAGGTAAGTAAGAAGTTTTCATAAATGTTTAATTTTATTGTTGTTATGTATTTTTATTCTTTTTTGTTTCTTTTATGTTAGGATCGAGTTGTGAAAATAGTCTCCCATATTAAAAAAGTGAAGAAATTAGGACGTCCTCACCCTTCTGTTTTCCCCTTTGTGGTAGCTTCTGGATTATCGCCTCTATGCGATATTTTATATGAATATACCGATCTTGGGTTAGTATTAGGTTTCGTGGAGAGATGGCATCCCGAGACTAATACTTTTCATCTAACCATTGGGGAGATGACCATCACTTTAGATGACGTCTGGTCGCTCCTCCATCTTCCCATCACTGGACATTTTTGCTCCACTGAAAATCTTGAATATGAAGATTCAGTTGAGATTTTGTGACACTTCTTGGTGTTGATCGGGCCATGGCTTGTGAGAAGCTGAATCAAAGTCGGGGTGCACAGATCAAACTTAGCTGGTTGAGAGAGTTGTATGATAGCTGTTGTGATAACGAGTTATGGGAGTTTGCTGCATGTGCATATCTTTTGTACCTTGTAGGGTGCACGATATTTGCTAATAAAAGCGCCACCTATGTTCGTACACATTATCTCGAGCTATTTAGAGATCTCCCGACATGTCGTAGATATGCTTGGGGAGTTGCTGCTCTTGTCTACTTATATGAGCAGCTAGGAGATGCCAGCTTTGCAAATACAAAACAATTAGTTGGATATCTACCTCTTCTACAGGTACCCATTTATATTACATTTTATTCAATGTTTTACTTGTTTTTTGTTTTATATCACAATAGTTAAATGAAATGTTATTTGATACAGGCTTGGATATACGAGCACTTCCCTACATTGGGAAGGAAGCAATTATAGGATACATATGTGGAGACCGAACCCCGTGCCATACGTTATGTCACTGGACGCGCTATTTCCGCTATAACTGAAGGCACAATTGCTTGGGATCGCACGCATGAGTTATTGCAGATGGCTCGTAATGGCGTTGAAGAGGAAGAGACTAGAGGAGGACATAGAGTTCGAGGTCGACGACCATCTACGTCTGGATAGTCGATTTACTATTTATTTGTATTTGATGTTACAATTTACATTTTTATTGGATTTTATATTAATTTATTTCATCTATATATGGGATTTTATATTAAGTTATAATGTTAGTAATAAGGCCAAAATATATATGTCCCTTGGCCAGAGGAGTTAGAATTTTATATATTAGTAAAATAATTACAAACTACAACAGTCAAATATTTAATACAATTAACAAATATCAGTCTTCCATGAGATCTACATAACTACGATCCACTACGTGTAAATCTAGGAATGCCTGCATCCTATCTCTATAAAATGATGCCCACCCTTTTGCCTTTGGGTAACAATTGCTAGATGATATGATATTCACTGTCGGTAATGGACAACCTTCTTGTAGACGAACCTGTAAATATGCAATTAGTCAATAAAGAAATAAATTTCTTTTAAAAAAATTATCTGTATATATATATATATATATATATATATATATATATATATATATACACACACACACATATATACCTGCACAAAATGAGAACTGTAAACATGTCCGATACAAATTAGTCGATGTTGACTTTGCGAAATAGGTGGGGATGTACGAAGTGGGAATATCGTCAAATTCTGAACTGATCACAAGCACACGAGGATTACATTATATCGATTAGCAATCGCATACCCCATGTCTGGTATAGTCATCCACTTGTCTCGATTAGCCTGTATATAATTAATTAGATTATAATAAAACAAAATCATAAAAAACTTTTAATACATAAATTTCAACATTAGTGTGTAGAAGTTATACCCCTGATAGTGAATGAACTAGCAAAGACTTTCTCAGTTCTTCCAGACAATCATAGCCTCCAAATAATGTTGCATATTCATCTCGCCATTGACTAAGTTCTTTGTATAGATCATGTCTGATTAGAGGCCATGACTCCTCACCCATACCCAACAATGCAACAATGCATCTATATCCACAATGACCATCCGCCACAACATCTACAACATCCAGTATATAAGGATGAAAAACATGATTGAACTGTTCTAGCATGGGTATTACTTTTTCTTGAATTACACCTTTGGTCTTCAGGTTGTTTTCTATTTTTGCAACACATGTGTCTTGTCTTGATGACTCAATGAAGGCGTCCACATGCTCAAAATATGAGGGATCACGTTTGGTTGACTTCTTTGATCGATGACTCTTAGGTGCACCTTTCGTCTTAACTTTACTCGATGACGATAACATTGATGTCATTGAAGGGCAAACTATGTCAAGTAATTTATGTTTGATGGTGACTTTTCCTACAATGTCAACTTCTTTGAAAAGATTAAGCAGTAGATCAATCTCCCTCTGAATAGATAATTGCCCTTCGGATTGTGAAGACGACACATTTGAGAAGCTCAACCTGGTCCACATGACATGAATTTCTTGGAGAGGAATCATCCCAAGATCATATCGTGTTAATTAACACACACATGGAAGATCATAAGTTTGTTTGAGAATGCAACCACAACGACTAGTATCAAATCCAATCTTCTTTACTCTTTCCAACTCTGGAGCAAGGAGTTCTAAGGCACATCTAGAAATATTTCCCACTAATCTTCTATAACTCAATGCCTTGTAAGAGTCAGTGATCAGATTTATACTTCTTTCAAAAGACGCCTTAATTTTGTTATGTTGCAAGATAATAATGTTGTGAATTCCATCCCAACACGAACAAAGGTCTCCCATACTACTTCCAAGAACTTTCTTTAGACTCCAGTGAGCAGACTCAACCCTAATACAATTTATACAAGGAAATCATATAAACCATTAATAAAAAAAATTAATTAATAGCAAAATGCAAACATACCTATTTGATGTTGTATTTCCTAAATGCATAACTTTGTTCGTCCATGCCTTCACAAAGAATTTCTTGTAAGGAAAGATCCACGAGTCATTAACATATTCAAAGAATACAGGCCATGACTGGCAAACAAGCTCAAGACGATTAACACAATCATTAAACTTTAATTCATCTTCACAGTCCATGACATTCTCCCAGGCTTGCAGTACAACATCCCATGAATCAACAGAATTCACTAACATTTTGCACTTTTCCTGCACATTTTTTTGAATATGGAAATGACATAAAACATGATAACACTCAAGGAACACAATGCCAACAACATTCATTAGAGCCAGATCCCTATCGGTTACAATGACTTGTGGACCACCCTCAGACGTCATAAACATACCTCTTAGCCTTTCAAGAGCCCAAATGAAATTATTTTGCTTTTCACTAGATAAAAATGCAAACGCGACTAAGAAAGTTAATCTTGTTGAGGTCACACCAACAATCTCAAGCAATGGCAACCAATATTTGTTGGTTTTGTAAGTACTATCCATTAAGAACACAATATTGAATGAATTTAACAACTTCACAGCATCAGGATGGGTCCAGAACATATCGCTAACCACATCAGATTCATCAAGACATCTACTAAAATGGATGTAGTGATCACGTTCCAACATCAACATTAACTGTTGTAACTCAGTCCTTGAACCTCTTACTGAACGTTTGTACCTATATCTTGCATTATACACTTGCTTTAGAGTTGTAACATTACACTCATCTTTTTCTTTGAGAGTGAGAAGTATATTTGCAGGTTTTACTTGACTTTTAGTCATATCAACAAGC
>Ga0214545_1012514_pt1 | contig 11026 bp, 5 predicted proteins | sample CNSS4metaG_FD_160064 | JGI IMG/M metagenome (GOLD analysis project Ga0214545, IMG submission 160064) | Root nodule microbial communities from cowpea collected in UCLA plant growth center, Los Angeles, California, USA - CNSS4 | ecosystem: Host-associated > Plants > Roots > Nodule | place: USA...
ATATATATATATATATATATATATCAATCCTTATACAAAATTATTACAAAAAAAATCCAACAATTTAACTCCATTTGTGCATACCTATCAAACACTCTCCTATTACAACACATAAGTTTAAGATATTTGTTCGTCAAAATACATCTCGAGTTAATTTTTTTTGGTAAAGATCACACAATAAAGAAGATCAGAAAAATCCAGATTATAGATTAGAAACAAAAACAAAACAACATTGTTGACCAAGTTAGACAGAGTTTCCAAAATCCAGCAGCAACATCCATAGAAGTTGCTTATCATTGTTTAATCCTACAATCAAAATACATGCAAACATAGCAGAAATAATACAAATGTTCCCGCCCATGATTTAAAACAACCCACCTACCCTAGTTGCTATATTATCCACTAGTCTGACCATGGCCATTTCAAATTTCCACTTTTTCGAATTCTTTGATATTGAAAGGTGTTTTTAGTTTTTTTTTTTTTTGTATTTTTTTATCTTTTAATTAAATATAGGAAAAAATAATTCATATAATGATTCATATAAGGAGAATAGATTAAATGTAACATTAGTGAGTATTAAATATTCGTTATTGAGAGATAATGTGAAATGTAGAGGGTTTTGTTTAATTTATGTTATAAAATGATACACTTGTAATATAAATGGATATATAAATTTTGTCAGAAAAATTATTATTTTTTTCTTTGTGAGAGTTTTGTGGAGTTCCGAGTTATAAGAACCCAAGAACCCCACTTTGATCTTATTAGGGTAACATGTGGCAATCATATTCATGATTTATCACTCACCTTCTCTTCTTCTTGAGTGTGATGTCAATATCCTTCCTCAAACGAGATATCAAAACGGTCGTATCCTTGGTTTCTTATCAGTTGGTATCAAAGTTTTGACTCTTCAGATTCAGTGAGTTTTTTTTTTGTATATATATACTTCTAATTTTTATTTGTATTTTTTAGATTTATGGTAAGTACTTGTGCTAAAAGTACCCCTTAACTCGACTCGATGTCTATCTCAAATTGTCTATTGATGAGTTTGTTTCAGTGACAAAGAGTTAAATTAAAAGAGAATTTTGAAGAGAGAAAAAGAAAAAAAAAGAAAAGATATAGAAACAAAGAAAAAATGTTTAATGAATATCGGAAAAGATATGCTCAAATTATGATGAAAGAGAGAGACGAGGAAGAAGAAAGAGAAAGAAATTAAAGAAAAGGAGTTAAGAGAAAAGAAATTAGAGAAAAGGAGTTGAGAGTTACAGAGATTAAAGAAAAATAGTTGAGAGAGAAAGAGATTACAAGAAAAGAGATGAGAGAGAAAGAAATTAAAGAAAAAGAGTTGAGAAAGAAAAAAAATTCAAAAAAAGGAGCTGAGAGAGATAGAGAGATAAAAGTTCAAGAGAAGGAGCTTAGAGAAAGAAATTCAAGAGGTGAAAGAAAAAGAAGTGTACCCATGACATTTAAAGACAAATGTATTTGAAGGATGGAATGATACCATATTCAAGGGTCTTTTGAGTTTTTTTTTTTGTATTTTTTATATTTTAATTAAATATAGAAAATAATGTTTCATAATGAGGATGGAATAATGCAAAATTAATTAGTATTTAATATTAGTTATTGAGAGTTTATGTGAAATGTAGATGGTTTTTTTTTTTTAATCTATTACATATTAAGGAAAGAAAATACTACCAAAATTAGTATATTATCCATTTTCTTTTATTGACATGTGTCATAAAAAATATTTTTTTCGTCATTTTAAAATTCTAATATAAAAGGATCCGGATTCAAATCTTACAAAAGTCAATTTGTTTTTACTTTTTAATTTATTTATAATTTATATAATATTATTATTAGTATTTTTAATGGTTAAACAAATATAATAACAATTAAATTATTATTTTAAAAAAATTAAAATAAAAAAAATATACGCACAGATCATAGGCTATTATAATTATTTCGTAAAATCAATTAATTATATTATATTGTGATATCAATTTTATTTATTATATTTAAAACTGAAATTATTATTGCATCAGTTAGATTTATTAATTACTTTAATAACAACATTTACAACAATATAACTTAATTTTCATAATATTTCATTACATAATACTTTCAATATTTTATTATTTTAATATAGGGATAACAACAAGATGGGGAATAGACAAGTTTCACTATCCCATATTGATCCCCACCGAAAAAATTCATCATCATCCCCATACCCAATCCAACGGGTATCAAATTTTTATCTCATCCCCATCCGCACAGGGTAACAGGTATATACTTGTACTCATACCCATACCAACTTTCTTACTATTTTAATATTAATTAATTAATTATTATAAAATAATAAAAAATTATGACAAAAGAATCATAATATTATTAAATATTCAATATTAAGAGGAGGGTTGTTTCTCCAATATCAAATATTTATAAAGAAATTATGTTATAATTGTATATATTTTAAATTAGAAAACCAAACAAAATTTCATGAGAACCAAAACTTCTGTTAAATTTGCAAACATTAATTAATTGTAGCTGATAAAATTTAATTTGTAAATAAATATAAAACAAAAACAAATATTCAAATTAAAATATATGTTAAATGTATCTTTACTTCAATTTTATTTTTTAAATTCTAATGAATCTCTTTTTTATATACTAATAAAAGTTATAATAAATCACTTGACCCAAATAACGTAAAGAACAAATATTAAACTAATAATAATAATAATAATAATAATAATAATAATAATAATAATATTTTAACATAAATATTGTATCTTTTGAACTTCAATATATGTTGGGGGTGGTAAAAGAAAATTCATGACAATTACATTAAACTTTTATATTATAGTAAATAAAATTTATTTAAATATCAACATAACCAATGCTTTAGAAATAATGAAAATTGTTTTAGCGAAACAAAATAGTTCTTTAAATAAATAATAATAATAATAATAATAATAATAGAGTAAAAAGGATAAATTTTTTATATTACGTAGTATTCTGACGGGTATGAGGACGAGGACGGGACAAATATGTACATTCCCATATCCATACCCATACCAGTCAATGTCGAGATTTCCATCAAAACGGGTACGGGTTCAGGCAATACTCACGAGAAACGAGTTTATTTGTCATCCCTACTTGGGTCATAAGCTATTATAATTATTTCGTAAAATTAATTAACTGTAGTATATTTAATATCAATTTTATTTATTATACTTAAAACTGAAATTATTATTACATCATTTAGATTTACTGCTTACTACTTCATTACTTTAATAACAACATCTACAACTATATAACATAATTTTCATGATATTTCATTACATAATATTTTACTACTTAATATACAAAATAAAAAAAAAATACAACCCGTGCATACGCACGAGCCAGTCTCCTAGCTCTGATATAAAAGGATCCGGATTCAAATCCTACAAAAGTCAATTTGTTCTTACATTTTAATTTATTTATAATTTCAACTTTAATATTAATTATAATATTATTATTTGTAATACTTTTATAAGTATTAGTATTTCTAATTATTAATAATATTATTATGGGTTAAATATGTTTTTGGTCCCTCAAGTTTCAGTGAAATTTGGAATTAGTCCCTTTTTAAAACTTTTGACCAATTTAGTCCTTGATCTTTAAAAATGCGTGAATTTAGTCCTTTTAACCAAATTTTGCTAAGTTTATATGACGTTTCAAGCAAATTTCGTCATAGTATTTGAATTGTTTATACCGTTTGACACATTTTTGCTTCAATGTTAACTCAAATATGATCATAAAATGCGTTTAAAATGTCAAATAAACTTAACAAAATTGGATAAAAAGGACTAAATCCACATATTTCTAAAAATGAATGACTAAATTGTTATAAAGTTTCGATGTTATTGATAGTAGTAAAATTATAACCAATATTAATATTATAATAATAATAATAATAAAAATAATAGTAATTATTATTATTATATATTACTATTATATATTATTATTATTATTAGTATTATTAACATTAGTAAATATTACGTATTATTGATATGAGAAAAGCAGTATAAAAAAATTATTGTTATTACTAATAAAACTTATATTAATTAAAAGCTGTACTTATTATATTATTATTATAATTACTATCATATTTAATTTAATTGTTTTTTAAAATTAACATTTTAAAAATATTATATTATTAACCCCATAATAATAATAATTATTAATATTATTTTTATTATCCATAATTATTATTATTATTATTATAAATATAATTGTTTTATTATTATTATTATTATTATTATATATTATAATTATTTTAATTTATATTATTATTGTTATCAATTATAATTATAATAATAATAATTATTATTATCAACTTTAACTATAATTATAATTAGTATTATTAACTATAATTATTACTATAGTTATTATTATCAACTATAATTAATGTTCATTATTACTATCGTTTATAAGTATTATTGTCATTTTTATTAACTATAGTTATTTTTATTATTAAATTACTATTATTATTATATTACTATTATTATTATTATTATTACTATTTATTATTATTATTATTATTATTAACTATAATTATTATAATAGTTATTATTATTATTATTATGATTATTATTATTGTTTTTATTATTATTGTTAAAGACATATTTTACTTTTACTTATTATGTAAAAATCATGTTTCAATTACTTGTCCTTCCTATTTGTTTAATTGTTCACTTATCTTTACATTTGAATATAATTCTTTATTATAAATAATTATTTAAATTGAAAATATAATAATTAAGAGAATAAAATTGAAAAAATAAAAAAGGACACCAAAGATGTTTATCTCTTTATATATATATATATATGTGTGTGTGTGTGTGTGTGTGTGTGTGTGTGTGTGTGTGTGTGTGTGTGTGTGTGTGTGTGTGTGTGTGTGTGTGTGTGTGTGTAATTTGATAGTTAATACATCTAAACGTAGGAGGCCTATGTATAGAAGCACATTCTACAAAAGGAAGTTTGTTTTCAGTCATTTTTTCAAAAAAAAAAAAACTATTTATGATCACACTTGAATACCTTTCAAAAACCCGCTCTTTATACCAATTGTAGGTTTAAAATGTCTTTCTTAGCCAAGAAGAGGGGTTGAATTAGCTAAGTACTAAAAATTATGCTCAATTAAAACGTGTAAAAACCCTTTCAGTTTGAATTCAATTGACCAACAAATCAAAATTTTATTATTGCATGACCATACATTTCAGTAGAGGTGTCAATTTGGCCCCTAGTCCATGGGCCAACCCTGACCCACTCTTCATAAAGCCCCCTTTTAGGGGGCCAAAAAAAAGCCCCAGCCCCCAAAGCCCCCTCTCTAGTGGGTTAGGTTTAGGGTTAATGTGGGTTAGCCCCCAAAATAATACTACATTAAGCCAGAGTCAAAGATCAAGTCGAGTGACCCGAATGGGCCCGATGACCAGGACAGGCTCAACGACCCAGACGAGCCCAATGACAAGGACAGGCCCGATGACAAGGACGGGCCCGACGACCAATATTGGCCCGACGACCAGGACGGGCCTGACAACCCGGACATGCCCGACAACCCGGACATGCCCGACAACATGGACGGGCCCGACGACCCAAACGGGCCCGATGACCCGGACGGGCCCGATGAGACGAATGTGCCTTATGACCCAGACGGGCCCAACGATCCGAACGAAGCAACGACTCGGACGAGCCCGACGATCCAAAAGGGCCCAATGATCCAGACAGGCCCAACTACCCGAACGGGTCCGACGACCCGTATGGACCTGACTACCCAGACAGGCCCGACACCCAGACGGGCCCGATGATATGTACGGACCTGACGACCCGAATGGGACCTACGACCTAGACGGACCCGACAAATTGGACGAGCCCGACGACCAGTATGAGCCTGATAACCCGAACGGGCCCGACGACTAGGACGGGCCTAACGATCCGAAGGGGCCCAACGATGCTAACGAGCCCGACGACTCAAACGGTCCTAACGACCTAGACGAGCTGATGATCCATACAAGCTCCACGACCCGGAGGGGCCCAATGACCTAGATGGGCCCAACGACCCGAACAAGCCCGAACACTCATACGGACCCGATGATCCAAACGGGGCTAATGACTCGGATGGGCTCGATGATCTAGACATGCTTAATGACTTGAATGAGCTTGATGACCACGATGGCCCCGACGACCAAGACGAGCCTGACAACCCGAACATGCCCGATAACACGGACAGGCCCGACGACTCGGACGAGCCCAACGACCCCGACGAGCCCAACGATCCGAAGGGGCCCAACGATCCTAACGGGCCCGATGACACGTACGGACCTGACGACCCGAATAGGCCCTACGACCTAGACGGGCCCGACAACCCAGACGAGCCCAACGACCTGGATGAGCCTGACGACTCGGACGGGCCTGATGATCCATACAGGCCCCACGACCCGGAGGGGCCCGACGATCTAGACGGGCCCAACGACCCGAACTGGCCCGAAGACCTATACGGGCTCGATGACCCAAACAGGCCCAATGACCCAGATGGGCTCGATGATCCAGACAAGCTTAATGACTCGAAAGAGCTCGATGACCCGGATGGACCCGGCGACCCGAACGGACCCGACGACATGGACAGGCCTAATCGGGTCATTGGGCCTGTGCGGATCATCGGGCTCCTCCTGGTGGATGGACCTGTTCGGGTTGTCGAGCTCGTCCGGGTCGTTGGTCCCGTCCGGGTTGTTGGGCTCGTTCGAGTTGTTCGGCCTGTCTGGATCATCAGGTCCATCTGGGTCATCGGGCCCGTTCGGATCATTAGGCCTGTCTGGGTCGTTGGGCCCGTCCGAGTCGTCAGGCTTGTCCGGGTCGTTGGGCCCGTCCTAGTTGTCAGGCACATTCGTGTTAAAATATAAAATTCTACAAAAATACGAAAAACACCAAACTATCTCAAACATCATGCATTATCATCCAAGATTTGTTCCAATCAATATATCCAACTTAGTTGTACCACCAGATTACATTAAAACACATGCACACCTTACTAAGATTAATTAAATGTGTTTTCTTAAGATTTAAATGAAGAACAAGATGAGGGAGAGAGGATCACACGCTGATTTTTATACTGGTTAACTCAATATCTGAGCTACATCTAGTTTATCAGGACAATTTGAGCCTCATCATGTACTATATCAAAAGAATTACAAAATCCTTCAAAAATTACACTTTTGAATAAAGCTAAAACATCAAGCTTCTTTATTCCCACAAGAACCTTAACCCCTACACTGCAAGATCCAACTTGAAATACATGGAATCACACCAGGAAACACCTAGAAACACAAGAAAAACCAATCCTAAGTGGTGGTTCTCCCTTGCCAACTAAAATGCATTCTTTAATGCTTTAACACAAGCAAGACTTTGCTCTAAGATCCAAAAATCTTTAATCACGAGTTGCATACTATATAATCTAGTGAGAGTTTTCCAAATCCGTTTCACGAATTTCGCGCTCAGAAATCTCAAGTGTTACTCCACTCTCTTCAAAACTAGCTAATATAGCTTGTTCATAAAGGAATTCAACAGGTTGATTTGTCCGTACAATCTATTGATTTAACTTGACTTTAAGTGAAATTAGTAGATTATATAACAATTCAACTGATTGAATAACACAGAGCTTCATGCACTTGCTTTATGAAATTCATGCACTAAGGTCACTTGTGCTAACATCTTTAAGTGTTGAAGCAAAGATGAAACTCTTTGGAACTCTCTTGTATTGGTACTACTATATTTATTAAAGTATGCTTTCATTACATGTTTGTGAATTAGTTTATGCTTGGTGTTGAATGAAATGATCACTTATCTTATTTCACTAGCTTGGGATTAAGTGGGAACTAGTTCTAAATTGTGGAACAACTAATTCTCCTCTTTTGTTTAGATGTTATGAATAAATCTAAGGCTCTAGCTTATTATAGAGTCTTAATCTTAATGTAGGTGATTAATCTAAGCAGTCACGGAGGAATCATACTGAAGTTTGATGATCCTAGGCTCTAGATGCCAATACATTTAAGAGAACACTCAGGACATGAATTATTGTATCTTTATAAATGATGGTTGAATCAATACAAGAGAAGGACAAAGTGGTGAAATCTAGTTTCAACACGTATTTTTAACTTTGAAATCAACCCTTATTCAAATATGTTTCTAATTTGAGGCTTAATTAGTCGAATGCTCCCCACTTTGGTGGGAATGTATCAATTTGGTCCTTGCTTTTAAAAACATTTCAATTGTGTCACAACTTTTGAAAAAGTATCTTAATTAGGTTCTTTTAAAAAAAAATACTAATGGAATTCACAACGTGCCACATGTCAATCTTTGTTTTTTTTCACTTGTTTTAAATTTTTTTAAAATTTTTAAATTGCCATGTGTCAGGTTCCTTGTGTGATAGTGCCACGTGGCAAGGCAATGCAATGTGTTAGTATAACTACCAAGTGTCATTGTTTTGATTTTAATTTAGTCCCCACATATGTCTCTTTGATTCAATTTAGTCTCCGCAAATGCCTTTTTGGTTCAATTTAGTCCCATTTTTTTTTTCAAAATAGAGTAATATTGTATCTCTTAAATTTGAGACCAAATTTATTATTTATATAAATGTTATACTGATATTTTTTTTATTGAAAATGACATTTTTAACATATTCCATTTTTCTTAATTGTTAATTCATGTTTTGTTAATCATGACTTTTACCACTAAATTTTAATATAAATATCAATAATTAATTTTGTAAGTGATTTTCAATAAAAAATATCAATATAACATTTATATAATAATAAATTTGGTCGCCAATCAAATTTAAGAGAGAGACAATATTATTTTATTTTGAAAAAAAAAATAGGACTAAATTGAATCAAAAAACATATATGGGGACTAAACTGAAACAAAGAGACATATGTGTGGATTAAATTGAAATTAAGATAATGACACATGGTAGTGACACTAACACCTTACATTGTCTAGCCATGTGGCATTAAGAGTTTCACATGTCACATTAAGGACCTGACGCGTGGCAAATATTGTTTTTTCAAAAATAAAATAAATAAAAACTTTAAAAGAATAAAATAAAAATTTAAAAAATTACAGATTGACAGATAACACGTCGTTATTAATTTTTATTTTGAAAAGACCTAATTGAGACATTTTTTCAAAAGTTGGGGTGCAATTGAAATGTTTTTAAAAGCGAGGACCAAATTGACACATCCCTACCAAAGTGGGGACCATTCGACTAATTAAACCTTAATCTACTTTATTAATTTAGATCAACAATATTTTTCATATTAAATTTGTTCTCATATTTCCTTTGCAAACCAAACATTGTTTCATTCAAATCAAACTTGTTGTACTACAAACTACCCACTATACTTGTTGGAAAAATTGATTGCATTGGAGCATCAATACAGACACATTGCAAGATCTTCTGAAAAACAAAAAGTTGAAGATACAAAACAAATGAGAAATTTAGAGGTATTTACTAATGCAATCTCATGCTCTCACTAATACAAAACAAATGATAACACGAAATTAAGAACACTAGTATTTTCATGTCATTTGCCATTGAAATTGTAATTGCTTATCTGTCCACTTTGATCATCTAATTTTCCATAAATTTTATGAGATTTCTTTAATGAATAAATAAATGTGATTGTCATACACCAAATTTTCTAATAAATGAATTTCTTTTAAAATTAAAATACATGTTTCTTAGGTCCCTTCACTAACACAAAAAAGTCTTTTAACGTCCGATATTTTTGACCTTTGACGTCTGCCCAAACACCGACGTCGTATTGGGTGACGTCAAAATAACGTCAAAAAATTAGTATACGTCAATTAACTTCGGTGCATTAGGGGTCCGACGTTATCCAACGTCGAGGCCAATAACAGCAGACATCAATTTTCGCGTTGAATGGAGCCAAAATGAGAGCAATTTGACGTCTGTCAATGCCTGCCAGACGTTAAATAACGTCGGCCTTGGTATGGTCAAACGTTAAATAACGTTTGTCAAAGCACCACCAGACGTTAAAATGCTATGTTTTTTAAAAAAAAATTGGCTGTTTTTACAACATTCTTACACCTGAAAATCAGAAAATTCCCAGAACAGTTTCATAATACTTGCAGCACAATTCTAGAGTTACAGTTATACATATATTCTAAACTAATATAAATAACATCAAACTAAAAGTTTCAACATGAAATTCTTGTACAACAAAGTTTTTGAAAGGAGGTCTAATTCATGTGGTATCAACTCCATCTTTCCAATAGATATGCTGCCCACTCATGTCTTAGTGTGTGGATAATGTCATCTGGTAGAGGTGATGAATTCTTAAATCGCTGAAAAAGTAATACAATTTCATTATGTATGAATATCATTCTTTAAAGTTTGATATGATTTATAATATGTGAAAGATATATATAATTACCTCTATCCATTCATCTTCAATTGCAACTCGAATGATTGTTCTTGTCCAAGACATGACATAATATCCACATTCCCATGAATCTTTTTGCTTGTTACATTGAACATTACAAATAAAATAAACACATCAAAGTCATAAGTTGACATACATAAATTAATAACTTTAAAATGAATGAGTTATAACCTTTGGATATAATATTTTAAGTTGTTGGCCTCTAGGCTTACCCATAATTCTAATGAAATTTTGGAAACATAAAACATATGTTAGTTTTTATAACTAAGTAGATTTATAGGTTAGGATTGAAAAAAAATAATACTTACTCTTGTAACATGTTTTTAAAAGCAGGAGGAATCTTCCTATGGCATGAACAAAACCATACAATTAGGCATTGTCTTGGAATGATGAGACATAGTTGCCAATGATACCTACCATCAATCACAAGTACTTAGCCGAAATAATTAATAATACTTCATAAAATATTATTAGCAAAAACACTTACGCATCAATGTATGGTGCAAAGTAGATCTCTCTATTTGACT
>Ga0214545_1012522_pt1 | contig 11011 bp, 6 predicted proteins | sample CNSS4metaG_FD_160064 | JGI IMG/M metagenome (GOLD analysis project Ga0214545, IMG submission 160064) | Root nodule microbial communities from cowpea collected in UCLA plant growth center, Los Angeles, California, USA - CNSS4 | ecosystem: Host-associated > Plants > Roots > Nodule | place: USA...
TTTTTTTTGCATGCTAAAACCAGTGAAAACGTGTTATTTTAGCTTAAGCGAGAATTTTTAGCTTAAGCGAGATCAGTCTAGCTTAAGCGAGAATTTCTAACTTAAGCGAGATCAGAGTAACTTAAGCGAGAATTTCTAGCTTAAGCAAGAATAGTAGAATTCCACTTTGCTCTCTGTTCGAATTTTAGCTTAAGCGAGAATTTCTAGCTTAAGCGAGATCAGTCTAGCTTAAGCGAGGATTTTTAGCTTAAGCGAGACAAGTTTAGCTTAAGCGAGACCAGTATAGCTTAAGCGAGATCAGTCTAGCTTAAGCGAGAATTGCTGCAGAATTTTAATTCCTTATTTTAACTTGTGATTGACTGAGTTAATGTTAAAAATATGATGTATGAAGATATACATGAATGATATAACATCATTTCCCAAAATGCAGGAAATTTAAAATTTTTTATTATGTCAACAATAAACCAACAACCATAATTATAAACACTATTATAATATCCAAAAGTTGTGTAATAAAAGGATTACAATTTATTTCAAAATCATAAAATATAAAACTCCCAGGCTATCCCCGCTTCGTAGCTAAGCCTCACCAGATCCACTTGCAACAACATCATCTGCTAACGTGTACCGCGCACACGATCATTGCCAAACACAAACAGATAGGGTGAGCTTAACAGAATAAACATATATATATATACATATATAAAACACTTATATATTTATATCATACAATCAGACCAGAATTCCCTCCTTTGATTCCTTACCACATGGCCACAACCATGTTATTCGTGCTCTACATCTTCGAGTGAGTACCTCAAGGTGTCTTGCTGCTCTACCTATCAGCCACAATCGATAGAGCACGTGCGGAAAAATCATGCTATGGATCACACACCGTAACGCAGGTGGAGTTCCCAAATATGAACATAGTTCGTAATGTCCCAAGACTACCAAACTCGTTAGCTAATTACTCAGGAGGGAAATCTATCTAGACCCATCCGTATTGGCCACAACCAGCACACTCACACTGGTAACACTCGCCAACCCGAGCTCAACTCAGAGGTTCCTCGTGTTCATCCGCCATCTTGAGCTTAACTCGAGGGATGTCATTCTGAGCTCAACTCGAGGAATGCTACATGCTTAACCCCTATCTCGAGCTCAACTCAAAGGATACGTTCTGAGCTCAACTCAAGGAACACCAGCAAACCCACTGTTGAAGTATCACTAAGCCTTGTAGATCACGAAACCAAACAGCAAAACACCTCATTCTACTGCCACCAGATCGCCTAGCGCTGCTCATGAGGCACCAGGCGCTACCGCTTCCAGATCGCCTGGCGGGGGACGCATATCGTCAAGCGCATAGTGCCTCAGAATCACCAACACTTGCAGACACCGCCTGGCGGGACCTCCCCTCACCGCCAAGCGCATAAGCTCCGAGATCCCACTGTTATCCTTACTATCGCTTGGCGGTCCAGCCCCTACCGCCAGGCACTATACCAGTATCTCGAGTTGTACCGGTTTAAACCTTTCATACTTGATTTTAAAATTCTTTAATTCTTCCAAGGTCCACTACATGATTACCAATTCTGTTGTTTCCTAGATTTCCGAACTTGCTTTTCTTGTACCTTACTATCACAATTACTCAATTCTGAATTTCACTCTCTAGATCATACACACTCTTCCAAATTAACTAAAGAACAACTATGTTACCCTACTTTAGGCTAAAGGCACAATCCCTCCTAAACTTACTACCATTTCTCTTTGCTGCCTCAATCCAAAGCACTAACACAGATCATTTAATAATAGAACTCTAAGTAATTCTTCCAAACTAGCACCACACTATTCTCCCTTCCTTAATATTAAACATACTCTATGTTAATCTAATTATCAATTAGTCCAAAATACTTTAAGTCAACCCTCAACTTGGCTAATTATTCTTATAAGGACCTATACCAATTGTTGTGATATCCTAGACTTCAGCCACAATCTCATTATAATTAATTCCTTCAGCATTACTAAACCATTCCAATTCTCCCTAGTGTAACCCATACATCAATCACCCTAGGTCTCTGTTCAATCACGTTTCCTAATACTAACTTAGTATTACTTTAGTTTCCACAGACCCAGTGCCTCATATGCACCTTCCAGCCACGCAGATTACTTATCCTGCGTTGGCGCCTGGCGGCTCATTATGTACCGCTAGGCGGTGCATAGCATTTTGGGAATTTCCCAGAATTTTCTAGCACCCTCGAAACCCCAACAACTCCCAACCTCACATCTTTGTGTTTTTCATCCAATTCTCAATTGAAATCACTCATCATCATAAGGATTCACATTCCACTTACATTATTGACATTTTCCAGTACAATTAACCTACGAATTTTCCTCAGAACAACAATCCCAATTTTTCCAACCCTAAGAGCATCCCTCCATTGTTCCATTCAATTACGCTCTCTATGACATGAAATCAATTGTCGTTTGACATTAAAACATCATTTAACAATTAAACTTAGTTTTACCTCCGATCAGAATCAACCCAAATCACACAGAACATCAAAATTGAAATAAAAAGGCTTGCGTCGCCTGGCGGGTGTTCATCACCGCCAGGCAGTTCAACAAAAACCCAGAAACTGGGTGAATCAACCACGCGTCGCCTGGCGATCGGGATTTTACCGCCAAGCAGTTCCGCTTTAGAAACGCAAAATTATGCAGGAATTGATGTGTTGCCTGACGGTGGTTCATCACCCCCTAGGTGGTTTCTGGAAAATTCCAGAAATTCGAAAATTACATGAACAAACATAGTATACACATCCAATTTATCATACATCACATGCAATTAACATCAAGAATAGGATTAACAGAGTCTAACTCCCTTAACCTGCAATTTCCTTGCTTAAACTTGACTATTCTTCACTCTTCTTTGCTCCCCAAATGGTTTGCCTTGGTCCTTTCCTAATTCTATACTTCACTCTAAACACCAATTCCACTCTAAATTCTCATTCTTAAAGTTGCAGATCAATGGTAGCTCACAAAACCTTTCTCTCACTCCCTCATTCCCTATTTAATTGCACCTTAATTGGTTAATTGGTCCAAAACGAAAATAGCTTAATGCATGTGATAATTGCCATTAAATGATTAATTATGGACTATTTTCCAGCCCCTCTTGGCTGCTATTTCAGCTAGGGTTTCCTTTAACTTTTCACATTCAAGCCAAAACTAAATTTAGCAAAAATAAAGTTTAATTTGGCTTCTCCAAGGCTTAAACCCACAACCATGTCAATGCCAAATCAATGCTCAACCATTCAACCAAACCAATTCATATTTCATGATGACTAACATAGTTCAACGATTATCTTATCTCTCAATAGGATCAACATATATTTAAAATAATAATAAATAAATAACACACAATTGCCATACATAAGACTCGAACCCAAGTCCTCTCACACAATTAAGTACTCTCAACCACTTGAGCTAGTACTTTTTCACGTCACATCAATCAATATTTAATGCCATAAAGGCTCTGGTTACCCGCATTTATTAATTATTTATTTATTTAATTAATTAATTTTCATGGGTCTTACATTTCCCTCACCTTAAAAGTTTTCATCCTCAAAAAAGAGAACTTACCAGGGAATAGGTGAGGATAAGATTTCCTCATGAGATCCTCCATCTCCCATGTCATCTCCGGGGTTGCCTCGTCCCAGAGAACCTTCACAGTTCGAATATCCTTCCCTCTGAGTTGTTTAACTTGAGAATCCAAGATTCTCACTGGTCCGACTCCAATCGTCAGGTTTTCCCACACCTGAACATCGTCTTCCTCTAGCACATGAGTAGGATTCGCAATGTACTTCCTCAACTGCGATATATGGAAGACATTGTGTAGATTCGCCAGATGTGGTGGCAAGGCAATCTCGTACGCTGTAGGTCCAATTCTCCTCGTGATCTGGTATGGACCGATGAATCGAGGAGTCAACTTCCTCGACTTGAGTGCTCTCCCAATACCTATTGTAGGCGTAACCCTGAGGAACACGTGGTCACCTGCCTCAAACTCAAGCGGCCTCCTCCTCTTATCTGCATAGGATTTCTGCCGACTCTAAGTTGCATGCATCCTATCTTGTATCACCTTCACTTTCTTAGTGGTTTGCTGCAGAAATTCTAGTCCAAGGTATGGGATGATAATTATTCTGAGATATTTATGGCAACCTTAATTAACTTTTGACTTTAATTAGTAAAATTATGGAAGATGTTGAATGAAGATGAGTTTTACTGAAGTTTGTAACAATGCTACATGTTTCTTCACGGCTAACACTAGCGAAGAAGGCTTACACAGTTGAGAAATATTAATTTTTTTACAAAATTATAAAAACTAATATTGTAAATTTTTTAGCTTTATGTCAAGTACAATATTTTTTATATTATTCAATAGTTATTCCGTATTAAGATACTACTAACTGCTATGCTGACTATGTTAAAAATTAAAAAAATTATAAAAAAATTAAATTAAATCAATTTATTTTTAAATTATAAATAATTTATTATTTATTATTATTATTATTATTTTTATATATAATTTTTTTATATATTGTAACGTCCCATTTAATAAAGAAGCTTATTTAAATGAAACATCACTTAGAATATAATATAAAAAGCAATGACATGGAGTATAGGGTCACTCCTTACAAATATCCAAAATACTCGAGACAAAACTAAGACACACCACGATGCCATTAACAAAAGAAGAGAACAAGAATAAACTTTTGACAGTTATCCAGAATACATTCTCATAGAGCAAGATAGTACATAGGCCACAGTGCCTTGAAGAGTACTTGGAGTAGGGAGTCCAACCCAAGATTAGCTATGCAGCGGAGTTTCCATCACCCTGATGACCACCAGGGGTTCCCACATCTGCTCACATCAATAAATTGATGATCATCACGAAAGGGGAAAACCACACACAGAACACACAAGCAAACAGAAAGGGTAAGCTAGAGTAAAAAGGTTTTATCATACATTTGAGCATGCAATTTAAAAGTCAAGAATACATGAATTAACTAAGCATGCAATAACAACCCATAAGACTTTAAGACTCAATTATCCGGATACATATAATCAGTCAGATTCACTGGATGCTTGCACTTGTGGTGGCCTCTACTGCTCTGCATAGCCATTGCCAATGGGTTTCACCCTATCACACACAAGGTTAGCCTTCAAGCATCTAAGGTCATTATCCTGCCAAAGACTAGGGTCTCCTGCTACCACTACAAGAAAATTACATATTAGCGAGGGAATAATCCCTAGCGAATCCCTAGCTAATCTCTCGCAAACCGATTCAGCGAGGGATTAGCGAGGAAATAGCGAAGACACTATGCCGTAGCTAAAATAGAGGTAGCTAAATAGCTAGAGAACCACTTTGTCGCTAATCCCTAGCTAATGCCTAGCATATCGGTTGTAGCTAAATCCTAGCTAATCCCTAGAAAATCGGTTGTAGCTAATCATTGGCTAATCCCTAGCAAATTGGTTGTAGCTAATTCCTAGCTAATCCCTAGCAAATTGGTTGTAGCTAAACCCTAGCTAATCTTTAGCAAATCGATTGTAGCTAATTCCTAGCTAATCCCTAGCAAATTGGTTGTAGCTAATCCTTGGCTAATCCCTAGCAAATCGATTGTAGCTAATTCCTAGCTAATCCCTAGCAAATTGGTTGTAGCTAAATCCTAGCTCATCCCTAGCAAATCTATTGTAGCTAATCCCTAGCTAATCCATAGCAAATCGGTTGTAGCTAATTCCTAGTTAATCCCTAGCAAAGTTGTTGTAGCTAATCCCTAGCTAATCCCTAGCAAATTGATTGTAGCTATTCCCTAGCTAATCCCTAGCAAATAGGTTGTAGCTAATCCCCCGCTAATCCCTAGCAAACTAGTTGTAGCTATTCCCTAGCTAATCCCTAGCAAACTTATCCCTAAATCCCAGTTGAAGCATGTACTAACAATATATGATGGGCTGCCAAATATGGTTTAATTGAGGAATTTCCTTTGCAGTAGTTGGATAAAGAGGTAGAACATCGCTGAGGTGGTGAGATTCCTAAATCATAGCCAAAAGCTGCACATGCATTGGCCTTATTCACTTTAGTCCAACGTTTAATTTGTCACCAAATTCTTAAAATAATTGATGATAAACTTAGAGTAACTTTTAAGAACTACTCTAGATTTGCTGCTATAAGAACTATAGAGCAAGATAATCATCAAATTTCAAGCAAGACCAAATATCAATTACGGAGGTCTGAAAATGATAATTTAAAAAGAGGACAAAATAACCACTAAATAACCACAACTAAAACTAACTCATCTCTAAACTAAACTACCTTTAACAAACTTTCTATTTCAAGGAACAATCATATAGTGTTGCAAATTAATCACTGCACCTAAATCATGTCTATTAAGCAAACTCAAGGGAATGTTGTTAAGGGTATTGATATATGCATATGTTTTACAGCATTTGACCACAAAGACCGAAACTAAAAAATCAATCATTGCAAGCATCTATAATGGATGATATTACCAAACAAAAAACAAGCATCAGAAAATATTATAAAATATTTCATTAGATTCATATCTAATAATATCTAATAATAATCACAATATACATAAACACAATCCATACACTATAGTTTTGGAGGATGAAAAGCAAATGCAGACCCTTACTCAGCTGCTATCTGTGGCTACTTCAACTAACTGATGGGTGAGGCAGTCTTTTCGCAATTTCCTGTCAAAACCAAGGTTTTAATGGTTAAGCCTAATTGGGAATGCACAAAACCATGTATCATAATATTAACAATCATATCTAAAAAAATAACAGGTTGTACACAAATGATGAACAAAACATCAGATCAAGTTAAGACATCATCATAAATAGAGCAATCCACCAAAACAAAAGGGAGAAAAACTGTCTATAGGTCAGAGATTGCAAGTACTTTAGAAAAACACATCAATTTTTTTTTTTATTAATAGTGTTGTTATTTTCATTTCAATGCAAACTGAACTTTTTATCTTTTCTTAATATCTTCAGTTTATAGTTAGCAGAGGTTGTGATCCTTTTCATATATAGGAGGCTACCTAGAAGTTAGTGCTTTCTGGAAAGATTGTTGAACTTCTCTACAAATACCAATCTTGTGTAACCTCAAAATATAACCCTGGCCATTTTATTATGGTTTCTCTAACCTAAAATATTTTTTAGTAGTTAACTTAACTCCCTTATGTATTCCAAGACCAAGATATTACCTTTGATGGAAAAGATGCAATCTTGGATTTTTGTAGGACGAAATTCCTATTTCAAGATCATCTTTAGCCCCTCCAATAGGTCTATATGAGTTTGCTACAAGTACAACTATCTTCAGGCAGCAAGAACATCAGGGGGGAGCTTGCTAGTGGCATAATCAACAATGTCCTAAGAGACCAAAGATCAAAGTTAAAGCTGAAAATTCACTACTAGCATAGCCTCTGGAAAATCCTAAAGATCTACAAGTCAATATCAAACAGTATTCCTATACTTCCTAACACTTGATCATTACTTAAGCATTGTTGCCCCTACAACAAAATTAAACAGGTTAGACTTCAGATCAGATGACCAGCACCAAAACAAGATCACATATATTATTTTGGCACCTTATACTCAATCCAAAGAGACATTCATTCTCAAAAGTAATTGCTTGGGCCATATTCCCCTGTTTGGGCAGATTTTGCAGGTCTATATTCAAGTCATTTTTCTGAAAGCAAGTATCCAAGTCAATTTGTTGATCTTAAAATATGAAAGTACTTTTATCAGTAAACATAAGAACTACCAGAGATTATCTAAGTATAGAGCATTCAAGGTAGATTACCTCAGCAACCACAGCTTCATTCTCAATAGGATTCATTGAGCAGGTTGAATAAACCATTCTTCCACCAATTTTGAGTAAAGATATACCTGAGAATATGAATATTTGGTGATAATATTGTAGGTTGTTACCTCAGCAATGAAATTATGACTAGAAGAAGCTGAGAGTGTTGGCACTATGTCAGAACCATTTACAATGGAAGTGATAAAGGGTTTTCCTAACTCAGCCAACTCCAATGTCACACAGGCAGCTGCAAAAATTACAATTATGAAACCATATTGAATTAGTTACTGGACTGAACATATATGTGAATTAGAGAGTTTGTATACCTAAGCCAAACGTGACACAAGTTGGCCTTGTCGAAGACAACTCTTCCATTTCTCTAAGCTTATGAGTCAATAATGCAGCAGTACCACCACCCAGCGAGTGTCCAACAATCTATATGAAAATATTTTTATTATTATTATTATTATGATGATGAGAAACATGGTAAATAACACTAACTAATAAATACCTTGATTTTGAAGTGGGGGTATTGACGAAGAGCTTCAAGTAGTACAGGAATGCAATGTTTGCTAATCCAATCAGCCACAACAACCATACCACGATGTGCATGTCCTGAAACCATGTTGTGATCGAAGGAGACATAAGCACACAGTGTATCTATGAGAGTGTCTTTTATGCTACGCGTTCCACGGATGAACACCAACAAACATTTCGATTCTTGATCACGTATAACAGTGAAAGCAGGCTTCAGAAACTGACATGCAAAATTCATTTTCAGTTCAAATGCCCAAACAAAAACTCATCTAATTAATCAACGTACCCTAGATGTTCTCTCGCTATAGAGCACATCATCCTCGTGGAATTCAGCAGCACATAGAAGTGCTGGAAAGCGTTTGATGCGGCTGCAAATCATGGAAAGCGTTCTCTCCCTATTACTATCACTGCTCGTGATATGTAATTCCTACTCTGTTTATTAAAATGTACAAGAGTAGAAATACGTACTTAATTTTCTAAATCAAATTCTTACCAGAACTTTTCTTTCCTGAAACACTGTCATCAAAAAAACCTGGTGGAAGCACTAACGAAGATTGAGGCTTAGACACTTCTCCTTAACCTTCTAGAAGTTTTGATTGCAAGCCCAAAGGATGTTCTGGTTTAGCCTTGGGAATGTTGGCATCTGAAACAGGCTACACATTGTTTTGTTGAGTTAATCCAGCTGCATTAGCTTTCATATTACTTATTGCCTGCCCAAAACAATCATAGTCTTTTAAGGTAAGTTCATTTTGGAGTGGGGATAGATGTAAGAGAGGTTGTGAAATACAAAGGGAAACAAGCCTTAACAAGAATCCTAAAAAATGATACAAATAAGAGTAGCTAGACATGGCCTGATAGAATTTTTACATGAAAGAAATAACATTTACAAGGAGTTTAAAAATTTTGTTGTCAACAAGGTATGAATATGATAGTTTATGACTTATCTTCTTCAATCTCAGGGGCTTCCATTTACTTGGAACCTAATTTAGTTTCATGTTGATCAAGAAAACAAACTAGAAATAGGAGTTTAGATGTTGCTACAGCTGACATCTTATGGATAGAGACTCTTAAGAAGCTTTCAATTCCTCACAATACTCCTATTGTTCTGTGTGACAATTTGTTCTTAATTTGGCTCATAATCCTGTTCTTCGTGCTAGAACCAGGAAAATGGAGCTTCACGTGTTCTACGTTTTCAAAAATGTTAATACCAAGCAGCTTGATCTTCGACACATTCCTGGTCAATATTAGTGGGCAGATCTTCTCATAAAGCCTATCTCCTACTAGATTTTCCTTTCTTAGGGGCAGACTCACGCAGATACCTTTGGTTTCTAAGCCCCCCGTGAGCTTCTGGGGTAATGTGACTGTAATACTATGTTTGCCATACATCGAGCCTGAATTGCAACACAAGCACATTGCAACATTCATAATTGCAATAGAAGCACATTGCAACAACATTATAAAAAACTAAACCAAATTCCTGAATTAGATTATTAATTAATTGAAGATTAAACTTGTCCTTGTGATGCGAGTGCCATTAATTCTCTGGCTGCTAGGTCCACAGCTTTTTTCATAAAATCAGACCTCTAAATTGACACATGGAAAATAGCTAAAAGAAATACTCTATCGAAAATTCCAAAGAACTTAAAAGAAGGAGGAAAATGAAGAAGTAATCGATAAAAAGAACTAGTTTATGTAATTTATCACAAAGTAATCGATAGGAAAACATCAGTCAAATGCGGCGTCTAGAACGGTCTTTAGGGTTCTTCGTCCCCAAACAACGACCTCTGCCTCTTGATTGTGGTGCAGCCTCATCATCTCCATGGATTCAGGTGCAGTCGCTGCTAGATTTAGATCATCCTACCTGACATAGCTAACTGTGCTCATTGTTGATCAAAGGAAATTTAATGGAAAATTGAAGTGAAACGTTCAACGGAACACGATTTTCATTTCGAAAATGGTACGGTATAGAAAATAAGGGTTCGAAAGATAAGTACTTAATAAAAGTCAAAAAATAATTTCTGACGGTTAACTAAAATTAAAAAAAATTAAAACAATTCTAATGGTTTTATTTAATCGCTACAAAATAACTGCTACTAACACATAGTTTTTTTGTAGTGTTAAATGGAAAAAAATATTGTGTTAGTTAAATGGTAGTTATTATTTAAAAAAAAATATATATATATATATATATAAAATAAAAATAATTTACAAATAAGGGATTAATTTATATAATAATAAAATATATTTTTGAAGATTTTTAAATACATCGATAGTTTTTAAAATTTCTTTAATAAATTCATTTTTTATAAAATAATTTGTATATTATTTTTTTTAATTAGAAATTTTATTTACTAGTTTTGGATTAGCAATAAAATCATTTTATAATTAAAAGCATAGCTAATTAGCTTCAACTTAATTATCATATTATGTTGTATCTAATCCCTAATTATTAGCTACAACTTAGCTGCTATATTATGTTGTGTCTAATCCCTAACTAATTAGCTTCAGTTTAACTACCATATTATGTTGTGTCTAATCCCTAACTAATTAGCTACAACTTAGCTACAATATCTATGTTGTGTATAATCTCTAACTAATTAGTTA
>Ga0214545_1012524_pt1 | contig 11010 bp, 5 predicted proteins | sample CNSS4metaG_FD_160064 | JGI IMG/M metagenome (GOLD analysis project Ga0214545, IMG submission 160064) | Root nodule microbial communities from cowpea collected in UCLA plant growth center, Los Angeles, California, USA - CNSS4 | ecosystem: Host-associated > Plants > Roots > Nodule | place: USA...
CAAAGAAAATAACAATATCAAGATGAGTAGCATCCATATGGCCATAATCAGAATCACCATCTTCATAAGCAAAGTGTGTTTCTATGTTCTTCTCGTTATTTGTAAGATGCTCTGGTGTACAATAAGTACAACTCAAATGACCTTTACCATCGTAATGATAATATATATCTTCATCTTTTTGTCGATATTTTCACATTTTCATTTTCCTTTTTTCACATTATCGTGTCACTTCTGGTGACAAAATGTGTCTTTGAAATTTTCTTTATAACCATGTCCAAAATCAAGATCATGATCGATCATGAAAATATAAATAAAATGTTGTTGCATTCACTTCTGAGAATGGAGCAAAACCAATTTGGACAGGTTTCATGATTTTTTATCAAAAGCTCATTGCTTTGTTCAGTCATACAAAGGCATGGAATAAATTCATAATATTGATTGCTGCATTCACTTCTGGGAATGGAGCAGATTAGGCGGATCTCATAATTTTTCATCAAAAGCTTTATTGCTTTGTCCAGCCAGCCATACATAGGAATGAAATAAATTCACAATATTTGTGAAATCTCTTTTCACAATATTTTTGTTATGAGCAAATTAGTTGCTTAGATGCTTTATTTCTTTCTTTAATGGCATCCCAATATCCATTGCATCTAAATATATTTCAAAATTTAAAATCCAATATTAGGAATTCTTCCTTATAATATCAAAGGTCACAAATTCAAATTTTGCAACGTTTCGCGTGTTTAGAATTAACACAAAATAATAATATTAATGATAATAATAATAATCATCATCATCAAAATAATCATAATAATCACCGTCATAATAAAAATAAAAATAATAAGACGGAAATGAAAAATTGATAAAGTTAAACAATTCTTATCGCAAGAAGAAGAATATAAGTTAAAATTATAATTTGAGAAAGGATTAGAAAGAGCCTGGATTGACACACACAAAGCACTGTCGTTATATAGAAAAAGCTTCCACTAGTCTTCAATTGGTTGAAGCATCGTGCTGATATAATAGAGAAGAAACAACAGAGGATAGAGAATGAGATAATAGGGAGCAACTCATCTGTCTATTATTATTGATAAGAAGAGTCCTATTTATAGATACAATATGTAATCCATAAAGGAAACAAATCATCAAGTTAGTTAATACAAATATTTAGTATGAAGAGTAATGAATCATAGGTCATAGGAGTAAATGTATCAAATCAATGGACAATCATTAATTCATAACAATCTCAAATTTATTGCGGGTAACCTCACCTGTTCTTTTCTTTTGCTTTGATAGAAAGTTTCCAGCTGAGTTACTTCTAATCTCACGATAACTACTCGCACAATGAAAATTATTTTGAGAAATCATAACCCTTATTATTTTATACACGCTGTTTTATTTTTGAATTTTATTCGTATTTATTATTATCATCTGAATATGATATTTTGTTTTTAAAAGAAAATATTAGGTACTTTGTTTGAAGAAAATGGATTGTCAACTAATTATTTCTTTTAGGTTCATAGGTAATTGAAGTGAAAAACTAAATAATAACTCTACATAGTTATCATTTGACTTTAAAAAATTAAACATTAAGTAATATTCTAATATTGAATTTTCATCTAATAAAGTTATATATATATATATATATATATATATATATATATATATATATATATATATATAATTCAGGCGATTGGGATTTTTTTTAATGGAAAAGGGCTGAATAAGAGTATTTTTGGATTAATTTTTTCATAAAGGAAGAATAAGAAGAAAAATTAAAATTAGATTTTTTTATACGTTAATATTAACTTATTTATTACCTAATCTTTAGAATTTTTTATATACATTTTGATTTTTTTTAATTTATGTATAAATTAATTTTAAGTTAATAAAAAGTAAATTTTACTTTCTTTATTTTTCTCGAATATAATTGTTTACATAAAAAAGCTCGTCCAAACAAAGGAAATTGAGTTGTGTAGACTGTTATGAACGAAAGCAATCGATTAGCACAAATTGATAAAAAAGAAAATAACACCGCTTCTACTAATAAAATTAGAGTAAAAGAAACAAGATAAAATGAAATGAAGATTAAATTTTCAAATATTTCTCCATTGATCAGATCTTTTATTAAATGACGAATGCATTTATATAATTTAATCGATATAAATTAATGATAATTGTTATACATGCATCATATTATTTTAAAAGATATGCAAAATGAAAATTATAATTTACAGCATAACTACCTAATTTATCCGATAATTTTTGAACTATTAAGTTTTAGAATTTTGTTGTAGAATCTATTCTAAAGGGTTTACTCTCTCCATTGTCCTATATTTCATTGTGACTTTATGAATAATGTAAAGTATTTGTTATTGTGAAAAATTGGTTCACTAAGATCTTAATTAAAAGTTCTAGAAAACCTTACCAGTATTAGATGATTCACTTATAATGATATACACAACTCACGTGTACAAGTTATAATCATATTTTGTTTAAAAAATAGGATCTTTTATTTCAAACGAAGCTAACTAAGAAAATTGAGACGTTTGAGTTGTAGTAAGTGAGATTTTATTGAGAGAGAAATTTTTTGAGTTGTAACATTATGAATCTAAATTGAAATTTGTTAAGACTTCGGTGGTACAACATTATTTTGTGTGATTCTTCGTAGTTTCTTATTCTTTTATGTTTATCGTTGTAGGTGAGCAAAATTAATTGAATTGTATTGGATTGTTAAAAATTTAAAATAATTTGTCTAAACTGAACTCATATTGAAGTGTAATATAAATTGAATCGTTTGTACCATAACTTATTATTAAACTATATTATTTTTTAAGTGAACTGCACCAATTTTAAATCAATGACAATATTTTTAAATTGAGAAGGTAGTATTTATCCACTTTATTTATTTATTCACACACAGTATAGGTTCCTCATAAAAAAACATAAAACTATAATAATTCTCCAAATTTTAAAACTTGTGATTTAAAAAAAATGTTATTTATATGTCGTGTGTTATAAACATTTTGAAAAAATTTAAAATAATTTATTATGTACCCATAAATTGTTTACAATTTTATAATAAACTTTTTAATAATTTATGAAACGACTTGACATTGTTTTCACTCGACTTAAAAAAAATATCTATACGAAAAATGCTAATTTAATAAAAAAAAGTAGTTAACATGTTTACCAAAAACAATCGTTAAAAAGCTAAACCTGGTAATTTACATCTTAAAAGCATTAATTTTATGGACAACAAAACATTTTACTTGCAAAACAGAAATGATAACAGGTCGTGAATTGTAGTAGTTAAGTTTTTTATACTCAGATTAGAAGTGAGCTTCATGAATTTTTACTGAGATTAAAAAATTGAAAATTCTACAAGAAAGGTCAATTTGGTAAGTGACGAATTTTCAACTAATATTTTGGAGATGCTACCAAAATGTTAATTGAATTGATTTTTTGGTCTATTTTTTGTTCAAAAAAATCAAGTTGGTTCTGTAATTTTTTTTTTTTAGTTTCAATTTGATCTACTTTTTAGAAAATTGATGTAATTTGATCATTTTCTTAAATCTCTTAAAGCGGAGTAAAGATTTTTTCATCAAATTTAACATTAGAATTATGTCAATTACACCAACAAAGCAAACCATCTTTAAATTTGATAAAAAAACCTTAATTTGATTCAAAAAGTTTAATAAAAAATAACTAAATTGCATTATTTTTTTCAAAATTCGTAACAAAATTAAGATTAAAGAAAAACTAGAGGACTGACTAGATATTTTTGAACAATTTCATATTTTTGAATGAAAATATGAACTAAAAGACTAATCTCAAAATTTGTATATAAACTAGTGAAAATATTATGTTTACTTTTTTTGTATGATAATAAAATTATAATTATTGTTATTATTATAATTATAAAATTAAATACAAATAATTTTATATTTTTACTATACTATTTATAATGATTAAGTTTAAAAAATAGTGAAATATTAAATTGAATAAATGATCACTTAAAAAATAATATTAATAAAATAATTATTTTTATTTTAAAAAATATTTAAAAAGTAAAATTGAAAAGTAAATGTGTAAAAAAAAATAGTTCTCTTTATATATAGATCAATATAGATATAGATGTATAAAAAAAAAATTAAAATATTAAATTATATCAAATATATTAAAAATAATAAAATTAAAAAAAAAAATATTTAAAATTACATATCATATTATATAAATATAAAAAAAAAATTGGCAGACATGGACTCTTCTCATATTAAAGGTCCGCAAATGTGTTTAGTCCAATTAAAATATAATGAATTAAATTAACTAATAATAGTTTATAAAACAAACTTATTTACAATTAAAATCAGGAGCAAAATTCTTAATTTCATTATTTACAAAACCGGCATAATCATTAATAATTATTTTAACCAATAAATCAATATTCCGGAATAATTTGAAAAAAAAAAAAAAATTGGCCCACGACGACGGAAAAATGGACAGAAGAGCATGTTATAACGCAGACCTACTCAAATTATGATGATTTTCTTGAGATGACAGTCGTTAGTCTAATATCAATCCAAAGTTTTAATATTATTTGATTATTATACAATTATTATAATAGTTTTGTTAATATCCATTATGATATTAAACATCGAATCAATGTCTCGATTAGCTAAACCAATGATCAGTGTCTACTTTTAAATTTATCCCTAGACATACTATTATTAGATAACTAAAATAGATGTATTACATATTTTATAATTTTTTTAAGATGGTGTTTGGTTCAGAGGATGAAAAAGAAATGTGAAAAATAATATTAAAAACAATGAGACTCTGCAATTTTTTTTATTTTCATTTCTCTCGTGTTAATTCAAACATTTTTAATTTGTACTTTATTTCTTCTCTCATTCCAATCTGAGATTTTTATCAATATCTTTTTGGATGAACATCCACAAAAGAAGGAAGACAGAATGCAGCAGAATGGATCTGTGGTAACAAAAACAAAAGACGAGAGAGGAGTTAATAATTCTGAAGTTGGAAAGAAAGAGAAAAAAAGCAAAGGAAGCGTTTGGATGGAGTACCTCTGAGTTATAGAACTTAGGAGGTCCCTTGGCGACCCCATTTTTCTCCGGATTCAGTGGATTTATCGGGTGTCTGAAGTTCACTGGGGGACCCTCTGTGGAGCAAAGCATGAATCCGATCACCCCACTGCGAAACCAAAACAAATAAACAAACACTTCTCACCAAAACCTTCTCTTAATATCTACACTTCAGAGATGTAAATATGTAGCTATATAAGAAATGCCTTGCATATGTAGGAACTGTGGTCCAAGCGTAGTTCACTGAGCCTTTGAATACATTCTTGCATTTTGCTATGCTATCTGCAACCACAAAGTTCTTATGCCACAAACTCTCTGCTGGAGCAGACAACACCCCACCAGGTCCAAGAGCCTTTGCTACTGAATCTAAGAAGCAGTTATCAGCAAGAACTTCCGCAATAGGTCCTGCATATCATCACATTATCTTCTTTTCTCACTTCACCTCCAATTTTAAATAAAAAATTTTCTGAAACAAGGTCTTTTTACCCATTGGTTGAAAAGCATCCAATATAATGACATCGTACGTGCCCTCAGGAACACAATTCATGAACGCAATTCCTGCATATGTTTGTCAGAAATTTCGTACAAGTATATTGACTAATGTACCTCGTACATAAATTTTTACCATCTCTGATGTGAACATGCACTCGGGGATCCTCGTAACCAACAGCTATATCTGGGAAAAACTTCTTATAAACCTATATAGGGTATAAATCAAAAAGCATCAGAATATTCAATAGAACCTTTCAGAATGAATCTTAGGATTGTTAAGAACACTTACATCAATCACCATTTTGTCTATTTCACATATATCAATATGTTCAACAGATGAATGACGCGATATTTCCCTAAGAATCCCACCATCTCCCCCTCCAACTACCAGTACCTGTTTAACAAATTTGGGAATCACATCACGTTTTCTTTCAGAGATATTGAGTAATCAAAAGTTGATACAAAAACCTTCTTTGGATTTGGAACGGAACAGAGTGCAAGGTGAGTGAGCATCTCTTGGTAAGCAAATTCATCATTCTCTGTCAGCTGGATATACCCATCCAGAATTGCAACCTTGCCATGCCTCGATGACTTTCAATTCACGACACCCATTAAAATCAAACAGTAACAAAGTTACAAAAACAAATCAAATGATTGTTAAGTATGGGACATGTTCACAGAGAATGGGTACCTCAAATACGAGAAGCTCTTGGAATTCTGATTTCCCTTGGAATATGATTTTTTCCATTTTATATATGTGTGCTTCTCCTGTACAATTTTTGGTGTCGTTAGTACTTCAAGATGTTACTACTACTGATAGTAATTAGTAATGCCTTTTTCTTGTTACCCTTTTTACACAGTTCATTCTTTTTAAAGTACTAAAATATCATTCCGACATTTTTTATATTATTGTAAAAATTTGAAAATGACGTGTCAGCATAGGTACAAACACAATCAACAGTACATATATTTTCTGGTTTTAAATTCACAAAATTAAGAAACTTAGTGAATTTGTTATGAACAAATAAATAAATGAGTGAAGTAATTGAATTTGAAGGGTCCTTAGAGAGAGTACCTGGCCAAGATACGTCAGCATACCACCCAGGAAGCGTAGGAGATGTGTCTTTAGGTGCTACGTTACACTCCTCCTTTCCATAATTAGCTTCTGATGTTTCAATGTTTTCATCATCAAAATTCTGAACCTCAAGTTGTGTTTTGGTCGGATATTGACAGACAACACTAGATGCCATTGGTAGCTTCTCTTTGGGTTTGGTATTCAATTCTTATATTTTTATTTTCTCTGCCTTATAAAGTTTGTGCAATATTCGTAGGGAAAACTAAGAAGGGAAAAGAGAGTAAATGTTCTAATGCGTTTCCTAGCCTTCACCTGGTATAATATATATAGGTGGAAAACTATGGTGGAGATATGAAATCAAAAAGTGGGACATGTCGTAACTAAAGGTATATATGAAAATGTTTAATAAGTTTTTAGTTTATTAATTAATATATCTGATGGTATAAAATTGAAAAAGAATATTACTTCAATCATTATTAATAATTAAAATTTAATTAGTAAGTATTTATTATTTAGCATGTTTATAGTCCTTTTATTTTTATTTTAATCAACATTAAAAAGATTGCTGGCTAATCTAGATAAACTAATTGACTGAAAATACTAACTTACTCAACTGAATTGATAATAGAGTGCTGATAAGTGTATTAAATATTTCATTGATCCTACCTGTTTAATCTCTTATTTACACTTATGTATATATATTATATATGTAATGGGTACTCTTAACTTATATTATGATTTGTGATGATAATAGGTTATTAATTAAATTAGAATAATGATCATAAATCAAATACTGTAGCAATTATATCATTGTTTTGCTAGAACTTCACACATGTAATAAACATTAATTAGTGATTCTAGACCCAAGATGAGAAATTGGGTGGGAGAAATTATTTTATTAGCTTAAAATGTTAATTGTACAATATCTTTACCTCTACAAGTCTTTAAATTTATTCTTTTACAAGTTAATCTAGGAGTCTCTTTTTTTATCTTTTTACCTTTTCAAGCCCTTACTTCTTTCGCTCTTTACAACTTTATTTATCACTTTTTTCTTTTTTTTTTTTTTTTTTCTTTTTATTCCCTTTTTTTTTTTTTTTTTTTTAATTTTTTTTTTTTCTTTTTTTTTTTTTTTTTTTTTCTTGCATTTGCCCATTCTTACCTCCAATACAGAAGTTAAAACAGAATTAATCTTCAAATAGACGCTTTCTAAAATTGCCTATTTTTCTTGCTGAAATAAAGTCTCTTAATTAGCTGAATTATTTAAATGCTATCAAAATTTACATGAGTATATACGGGTAGTAATACAAGCCAACCCAGGTCCGGTTCGCATTTGGCCCGCACAATGTGGGTCGGTTGTCCCTTCTCGCATTTTTAGTGCGGGCTGAAATGTATGGTCTGTCCTGCACATTGCATGTCCACGGACCAGCCCGCTTTTTTTTAATATTTTAAATTTTTTAATTTTTTTTTAATTTTCTTAATTTTTTTTTAATTCTTATGATAAAATTTTCAATGTTAAAAAAATTGGAAAACTTTAAGAAGTTCAAAAAATTATTAAAGCAAAGACTTTGGAAAGTTGGATGATAAATTGGTAATTCAACATTTTTATCATATTGATATTCATACTTTGACATACAAAATGTATTCTTCAAATTTTAGTACATTAAACAATACATAATACTTATTTTTTCCAGTCATACAATAATTTCGAACGTTAATATAAGAGTCGAGAACAAAGTAATTGATACACACAAGTGCAAGTTTTTTTTTTATGTGGGTTTGCAAACTGGATCACTGTGGACCTTCGAGTTCATTGTCCTAACTCGTCCCGCGTTATTTTTGCGGGCTTGCGGGTCAGCCCGACGGGCCAGACCCATATTGTCACCCCTAAGTATATATTATTTTACACCTACACCCAAATTTAAGTTTGGAACACATAAATTCATTAACATTTTTTATACATTTTAGAAAAACTAATTCTTTTATCTTCGAGATTTAATTTCATTTTTAATTATCCACTAGTTTTTGTTTAAAAATAGGAATGCAATGTTGTTAAATAAACAATATAGACAAGTTAGAGTCATAAATTGTTGGAACTTCGAAAAAAAATACTTTAAAAGGGAATAAAAAACAAATATTTTACTATAAAGGAACCTCTTTTTAGTAAATACTAGAGGTAAGCTTAAGTAATATACAAATTTAAAAAGTTGTAGTCAAAGGGGTGCCTCCACTATAAAGTTTGACTCTACAGGAATACGAAGAGGAATAACTTTTCTCATTCAATATATTTTGTTGTCATAACAAAGGCAAACAATATATTGAATCTCATATAATGATGCAAATTACTCCCCTTTTTTATTTAATAAACTTGTTCATAAATTTCATTTACATCAATCTAATTAATAGCCAACACCTAATGGATTTTTTTTTTATTTATTTATAACAAAAAAATGCAAAAAGAGATGCAGGTGAGAAAGATACACTCCATTATTGAGTATCAACCTTTTTGTTGTCGGACGATGTAAACATGAAAAGATGATTCCTTGTGTTTAAAACAGTTTTTATGTCTTCTCGTCTTCAGAACATGAACCTGAATAAATATGTTTTGTTAATATTGTTGCTGACATTCCTGTACTATTTGACTTTAATGTTATGTAGGATTTGCAGCATTATTATTATTTTTTAATGCGAAGGAAATTAATCTAGTGTCTCATGAAATTTCGAGGAGGTCTATATATTGGAAATTCATAACTTTAATGAGACATTAGAATTGAATTGATAGATACATTATGATTCACATCCCCCGATCTTAAATCTAATCATTGAGCATTATTAAAATGGATATATTTTACCCAAAACATTAACTAGTGCAGGTATGTTAGATGGTCGAGTTAATGTTAAAAAATTAAAAAATAAAATAAAATGTTCGTAAATGTAAAAGAAATATAATAATTTTTAAATAATTATGATGGTTCAAAGAGTTACAATTATATAAATTTTTTTATTTTTAATATGGGTTTTAACCAAATGTGTCAAAAAAAAATATAAATTGAAAAACTTAAAATATTTTGGGTTAAGAAGCTTTTATAAAATACAGTAGGAGAATGTCAGTTGACGTGGCAAATCTGATTCTGTCATGCTCGTATCTAATTCAATAGAATTAATTAATGGCCGCAGTATCTGCTGCACTAATTTTTTTGTTGCATATATATATAATATTTTATAAGCGTAGTGGGTTCATGAGGCAGTAACCCAGATACAAATTATTCTATATACTTTGAGTATATCGAAAGAACATCACTGGTTTCATACAAAATGGTACCAACTATAAGGAGAGAAAGTAACCAATTAAGTCTAAGTGTTTGAAATTAATAAAAAGATATAAATCATTCAAAACCAAATCAACTATAAGTTTGATTATATATATTGATTTGAAATTTTTGTGTATATGTTAGGGCAAGATGCTTCAATAAGTTGTTGTTTTTTATGCAATTCGATTTGTTAAAGAGTGTTGAAGGTTAAACACCAACTATATATATAATATTTTTCTATTGTGATGTGCAATGTGATTTGTATTTAACAATTGATAGATATCAACAACCCAACAACACATAATTTAAGTATATGTGTGAATAGTGCAATTGATTTATTTTTACATGAGATTGTACTCAAATTATCTTATAACCTAAAGTTATCAAACAAGTATATTAAAAAAATATAAGAAATAACTTCTCTCTTTTGAGACATAAGACACAGAAATACAAGTTATAAACTTATACATATTTATAAAATCAGTATCATCCCTTTATAAAGATTACTAGTCATGCCAAAGTCTATAACAATACGATTTTATGTGTATTGATTACTATGCAAATATGTTGTACTTAGTACTTACAAAAGCTGCAAAGAAAACGAAATAGAAGTGAAATCATACTCTTTTATGGTGTGTTTAAAAAATTGAAATTACTTCAACTGTTGTCGTGTGTTTAATAATAATACTCTTTTTAATGTGTAGTTACTAAAATAAATGCGTTACGTCATATCATAAATATATCACAAGCTTATGGTAAATTTGATACATCACCTATCATCTGTGTCATCAAGATCACCTTCACCAATAGGTGCATCACTGTCCAATTCCTCTGAATGCCACTCATTATCTGATACTACTTCTTCAGACATCACGCAACTTCTTCTCATTTCTTGGGTATTCGAACTGCCACGAACAACATGTTCTTCAATCTTCACATTGCCACCAACCTTTTCTTCATTCTTCACATGCTTCCAAAGGTTTTCTTCAATCACTACAGTGTTTGCAGAACCCAGTTCTCCCATCCTCTA